>OGHJ01000025.1_pt1 | contig 232053 bp, 165 predicted proteins | sample 1571351 | NCBI WGS metagenome assembly OGHJ01 (sample SAMEA2582037, study PRJEB24529) | metagenome | biome: Human gut stool | place: China | collected 2011 | reverse complement strand
ACTTGCATGTGTTAAGCCTGTCGCTAGCGTTCATCCTGAGCCAGGATCAAACTCTTCGTTGTTTAAATTGTTTTATTATCCTCGCTCCGGAATCCGTTATTGTAGTCCAAAGTCATACTTCTTTGACGGTATCAATCCGGAAAATTAATTTTCCTAATACTTGTACTACTTGTTGAATTATGTAAATCTCTCAAAGAACTCTCTCGCTATCGTTTCTCGATTGCGGCTGCAAAGGTAAGGACTTTTTTTTAATCTCCAAATTTTTCGGTGAAAAATTCTCGATTTATTTTCTCTCGTCGATCTCCGGGCGGTTGGAAATTATCGCTTGGCCCAGCCAACCTCATCCCCTACCCAAGGATACCTCCACGTTTCCATCATTTCTGAAGCGCCGTTCTCTCTCGAATGCGGGTGCAAAAGTAATGCTATAAAACATACGGTCCAAATTTATCGGGCATTATTTTGCAAGTTTTTTACGGCAACGGATATCGGGTACATTATATTATAGGATACGCAAAAATACCGACTGCTCACGGAAACGATATAGCCGGTACCCTTGCCATCATAGCGGCAATACTGTGCCACTACGATGGCACGGCCCTGCCACACGGATGGCACAGCGTTGCCACTGTGATGGCACGACCGTGCCAAAGGCGATAAATAAACTGGCACTGCAAACAATTGATAAACAAACATATGCTAGCATGAAAATTTCCCCAGAGGAGACATCTAAAAGACAGGGGACTTTATCTTTTATCTAGATATCTAAAAACAGAATAAGAATCTGCCGTTTTTTTTCATATATTTGAGGTCTCATCTAAATATAAACAAATAATGAAGCACTTGAGTTCCTCTATTTTATTGGGGCTTGGGTTGTTTTCCTTCTTCTCCTGTAAAGAAGCGACAGCGCCCGCCCCTATCCTGCCCGTTCCCACGCCGGCACAAGTTGAATGGCATAAGATGGAAACATACGCCTTTGTCCATTTCGGATTAAATACGTTCAATGATCTGGAATGGGGTTACGGAAATACTCCCGCCTCCACATTCAATCCAACGGATCTGGATTGCGATCAATGGGCGCAAACAATCAAAGCCGCCGGATTGAAAGGCGTAATCTTAACCACCAAGCATCACGACGGTTTCTGTCTATGGCCTACCGCCACAACCGAATATAGCGTAAAGAATTCTCCTTGGAAAGATGGCAAAGGGGATATGGTAAAAGAACTATCCGACGCTTGTAAGAAACACGGGCTGAAATTCGGTGTCTATCTCTCCCCTTGGGACAGAAACAGTGAGAATTACGGACAACCGGGATATGTAGAGAAATTCCATGCCCAATTACATGAATTAGTCTCCAACTATGGCCCGTTGTTCGAATACTGGTTTGATGGGGCAAACGGTGGCAATGGCTGGTATGGCGGCACGAATGAAACCCGTGCTATAGACGCCAAGACCTATTATCAATATGAGCGGGCACGAGACACGATCAAGGCGCACCACCCGGACATCATGGTTTTCGGAGGGACAGTACCCGATATCCGCTGGATCGGTAACGAGGAAGGTTGGGCCGGTGATACCCAATGGAGCATCTTCGCCCCGGAACCCTCCATGCCTACTTTCCAACAGAGTGTATGGGGAGATGAGAACGGACCGATGTGGCTAGGTGGAGAATGCGATGTATCTATCCGTCCGGGATGGTTCTATCACTCCCGGGAAGATCACCAAGTCAAATCTCTGGCAAAATTAGTCGATCTTTATTACCGAAGCGTCGGGCATAACGCCAATTTTCTATTGAACTTCCCCGTAGCGTTGAACGGAAAAATAAGTCCGGTAGACTCCGCCCGTGCCGTACAATGGTATCAAACCATCCAAAATGACTTTAAGGAGAATCTGTTGAAAGGATGTTACGTACAAGCGAGCAATAAAAGAGGACGTAATTTTAGTCCCAATAAGGCAGTAGATGGGGATTGGGATACCTATTGGGCTACGGACGATGGAGTAACCAGTGGTTCATTGACTTTCACGTTAACCCATCCTACCGATGTAAACCGCTTGGTAATACAAGAATATATCCCATTAGGACAACGAGTACGCTCGTTCAATATCGAACTCGAGCAAGGGGGTAAATGGATTCCGGCACAGACTGTGGATTCTACGACAACTGTCGGCTATAAACGAATTGTCCGTTTCCAGACCGAGAAAGCGGAGAAGATACGCATCAACTTCACGGACGCCCGCGGGCCGCTTTGTATCAATAACGTGGAGGCATACCTTGCCCCCGCCTTGGTGACCGAGCCAACGATTGCCCGTAATATCAATGACGAGGTAACCATACAGGCCGGGGATAAAGGCTCCGAGGTTCATTATACCACCGACGGTTCAGATCCGACCAAGGACTCACCGCTTTATCAGGCGCCATTCGCTTTCGCTCAAAAAGGAACTGTCAAGGCGATTGCCTATGATCCGACTTTCGATACAGTCAGTCCGGTTTCCGCGCAAACGTTCGATATTCCTGCTTGTGATTACACGATCGTATCACCGAAAGATGAGAAAACCAGCCTGATCCTAGACGGAAACGGCTACACAACCTACTATTTGCCACAAGGGAAACAAGAGTTAGTCGTACAATTAGCGAAAGAAATGCCTATATCCGGATTCCGCTACACCCCGAACCAAGGACGTGACGCAAGCGGTCATATCTCCAACTATCAATTATATATTAATGGAAAGAAGGTGGCCGAAGGCGAATTCTCCAATATCAAGGCTAACCCGATCGAGCAAGTCGTACATTTCCCGATAACGAAAGGTAACCAAATCCGTTTGGTCGCAACCCGTATCGTAGATAATAAAAAGCAAGCGGGTATCGGTGAATTCTCGGTAATTACGGAAAAATAAAGAATATCTAATAAAAGCAGAAGGGACCGCCTCGAAAGTTTAATTTCCAGAGGCGGCCCCTTTTAATTATTTATCAATCTTTTATTTATCCTTGAAGGTACCGGTTCATTTGCTTATACACGGCACGTATATTTAATGGTTTAGATATATGAGCGTTCATACCAGCCTCCCTACTTTTCTGCACATCCTCAGCGAAGGCGTTGGCTGTCATAGCGAAGATAGGAACCTTTTGAGCATCAGAACGCCCTAATGCACGAATACATCGGGTAGCCTCATAGCCATCCATATGAGGCATCTGCACATCCATCAATATCAAATCATAATATCCTTCGGCAGACTCCTTAAACATCTCTACGGCCTGTACCCCGTCCTCAGCACTCTCCACCGACGCACCGGTAACTCCGATCAATTCCTCCGCTATCTCCCGGTTAAGCTCATTGTCCTCAACCAATAAGATCCGTTTACCTTTGAAGTCATAATCAACAGCATAACAATCCTTCGCAAGGTCATTCCTCCCATTAATATCGGAAAAACGAGTGGGCTTACCCGATTCCTTTATTTTGCCGAAAGGCAGATCAACGGTGAATGTACTGCCACTCCCCTGCACGCTCGTCACATGTATGCCACCACCCATCAACCCTGTGAAACGCTTAACGATAGAAAGCCCTAATCCTGTACCTCCATATTTATAAGTAACATCCACATTTTCCTGTTCGAACGATTCGAAGATTTTATCATAGTTCTCCTCGGCTATACCACATCCCGTATCGATTACCTCGAAACGTAGGTAAACATTCTCTTGATCCTCACCTGTTTTAGATACCCGAAGTTTAATCATTCCCTTGGCCGGCGTAAATTTCAGCGCATTCGATAACAGGTTGGAGAGAACTTGATTCAAGCGCAAGGAGTCTCCTATAATCTGTACTTCCAGATCACTAGCCAATATCGTCTCATAGCTGATCCCTTTACTCTTGGCCTGCTCGCCATACAGATTTTCAAAGTCCTGCAAGAATGCCCGGAAATTAAAGCTCTCATGTCGAAGTTCCACTTTTCCGCTTTCTATCTTCGACATATCCAGCACGTCGTTAATGAGAGCGAGAAGATGCTTGGAAGACATGATTACTTTCTCTAGGCAATCCTTTATCTTATCGGTATTATCTATGTTTTGCATGGCGATAGTACTCATACCTACAATTCCGTTCATCGGCGTACGGATCTCATGACTCATCCGGGAAAGAAACTCGCTCTTCGCCAAGTTAGCCGCCTCAGCCCGTTTCAGGTTGCCCTGTATCACGGTCGCTTTCATCCGGGCCCCTATAGCCAGCAGTAATGCCGTAAATAGCACCGACAGGACAAACATCACGATAAACATAAATTGTAAGGGATTCGCATATATAAAGTCCGTAAGAGAGAATTCATTCACGCCGATAGATTCCAGATTCCGATTGCGTATAACAGTCCTCTCGGACTCAGAAAGATTATTGATCGCCTTGTTGAGTACGGTTAATAAATCCGGGTCAACTGGGGTAGGTAACGCAAAACTTATCGCACTCTGATCATTGACCAATGTCACAGGAGCAAGATTGGTGAAATGATAACGCGAAATATCCTGTTCCATTTTAGAGGACAATCCATAGATAAAATCAGCCTCTCCGCTATTGACAGCGGCTAATGCCTCCTTAATGCCCGGATAGGACCGAATCTTCTCCGCAGATATGCCACTTGGAAATCGCTGACTTTCCACCAAAGCACCAACCAAACCCGGAGCGGGATAACTACAGGCTTTATTGCGTACTATGATATTGTTCGCACTCACATAAGAGGCTGAAAGCGCAAGCCCTAGCTGGGCCGCATCGTTCTCATCTCCCAAGAAAAAGCCTAAGATATCAGCTTTCCCTCGTTGTACCAGATGGACCGCATCACTATAATTCTTCGCATACACATACGAAAAATCCAAACCGGTAAAGTCCTTGATCTTATCCAATATATCCACCATGATACCGACATGGTTCTTCTGGGAGGTTTCTTTACAATAAAAGGGATACCAATTCTCCGGAACGGCTACCGTGATCGTTTTCCTTTTCTTGACATATTCCAAGTCCCGGTCACTAAATTGGACATTTACAAGTCGGGCAGGAAAGTTAGCGGCATAACGCTCTGCCGCAAAATTTGGATTAGCATCCAATATCCGTTCCAAAGCCATATTCAAACCATCCAATACTTCCTTATTACCCGGATTGGTTACGATATAATAGGGTTGAGAATTATAGGTAACGATTACCCGTAAAGAATCGTGATTGTGAATAATGCCACTCAACAGCAAGTCTATCTCTCCATTCATTAAATAAAAATATAATTCCCCGTCGTTCTTCTGTATATCTTTCAAGCTGTAATATCGTAATTTACAGTCTAATCCATTGATAGCCAAAAACTCCTTGAGGCGGCGAATATTTTCTTTAGCATTCTCATATACACCTATGGTTTTCCCGTTCATACTCTCCAAATCATAACTATGGATAGTACGATCATCAGAACGAGCAAGCAACAAGGAACAGCTATATCCCATATTATAATCCGGATAAGCATAATATTTCTCTAAACCGGGTATATAATAGTTTCCACCCATCAATTCATACTGACCTGCGATAAATTCATTTAACATGGCTTGCCCGTTCGTATCAATATACTCGTATTCCCAACCGGTATATTTGGCAATCTCATTGAGATAGTCTACGAGCATACCATGACGACTACCGTCCTCCGCCGTCCAACTCATGCCTACCACCTGCGGAAAGGCAACCCGGAGCACACGTTTTTCACTTGTCCGTGCTAACGCAGACAAATGAAACGCCAGCATTATAAATACTAACAAACTTATAGTTATACCATGACCCACATATCTCAGAAGTAAGTTCATTATAATGTATATCTTTTATTATCGGCTTTCCCGATGATAACAACCCCTAGACCTCTCCGCAAAACAACGGTTTATTTAGGATAATGCCTATTCATTCTGGTGAACAAAGCTTTTGCGTACCCCAAAACAGAGTACGCAAATATACTACATTTTATATCACAGCGGATTATAAAATAATTGATTTTTAAGAGAAGATACTATAAAAACAGAAGGGACCGCCTCGAAGGTAAAACACCTCGAAGCAGTCCCTTTCCTAAATCCCAACAAACTTTTATCCCATCGAACTATTGATTACCTGTGTGGTTTTCTCAAAACTCTTCTTTAAGACCTCCTTTACATCCATGGTTTCCCAATATCCCTTATTAAAAAGCTCTACGGATAACCCACCCCGGAAACCGGAATCGTATAGCAAAGGAAGTACCTTATTAAACGGGCAAATACCATCTCCCGGAAACACCCGATCCGAATCTCTCAACTCCGTACGAGGAGGCAACTCCGGATAATCGTTGATATGAAAAACCGGAAGGATCTTACCATTTATCAAGCGTAAACTATCAAAACTATTTCCTCCTCTGTACAAATGGTAGAAATCCAATAAGACAGAAGCCCGCGAATGCCCGGAGGCGATCGCTATCGCCATGGTATCCGATAATTGATTCAGAACCCCGGCTCCCCATAGTTCCAATATCGGAGTGACACCCATCTCATCCCCTAAATCCAGTATCGCCCGATAGCGTTCGGAATACTCCGGCAACCGTGTACGATCCAGTTGAGTAACTCCTTGAGCAGGAGCGGCGATAAATTTACCGCCCAATCCCGCTACCATCTCCATATCATGCCGCATTTGGTTTAGCCCTTCCTTCCGTTTCGAAGGATCATCGGCAAACCACGAGGCAAAACCGATCATATTCTCCAATAAAAGTCCGGAACCTTCCAGCTGACGCCTGAGTGTCTCATAAGTTCCCCCTTGCTTTACGAACGCATCCACATCACGGGTCCATAACTCAATTCCCTCAAAACCAGCCTCGGCACATAAGTCAATCTGTTTTTGAACAGGAAGTTTATAACCCGCTATCGTAGAGACATTGAGACAGACACGGAAAGGACGTTTCGAAGAGGATGCTTCGGGTGATGGCTCCTCTTTTTTCTTCGGAGCGCAAGAAGCCAAGCCTGCGAACGTACTGCCCAAAACCGCCAGACCGGTAGTCCGAAGCATATTACGTCTTGAAATCTTTTTCTCAAGCATAACACTCTCGTTTTAAATTAAACCTCCAAAGATTTACGGGCCTCCCGGTCCGGATCATTCCGAGCCTCACACGTATTATTCAAGATCATCACCTCTCCATTTTCTTCCGTGTATTTCGGCCAAACGGGTAACTCTCCTCCGTTCGGATCTCCTGTCCGCATGAAATTCAACAAAGCGCCAGACATCTTATCTGACAACGCACGAGGTACCTTACCTCCACCCGTATGAGTAAACATCCGATCCGTATTTTTAAACCAGAAACAGATATCCGAGCAATGGAACGCACGCATACGGTTATTAAACAAGGGCGGACACCAGCCAAACCAAGCTACATACACAGGCTGGCCTTGCTTTAATTTTGCGTTAGCCGCCTCAACCACTCGTTGACGGGAAGACAAAATCATCGCCCAAAGCTCCATCGGAGTCTTATCCGGGAAATTCTTGGCGAAAGCCTTCACGATCGATTCCGCTTTATCACCATATTGACTTCTCAGTTTCTCGATCACACCGTCTTGAGTGATTTTTTCCAAGGCCGCATCCGCCCTGTTCGGGTTCCATTCATGGAAAGTCGTACAGAATATCATCGGGACGACAGGAGACTCCAAATGGCTCTCACCGGAGTAGAATACACCGGCCGGAATATTCCGGTCATCAGCAACAGGGCCAAAAGTCCGTCTCATGCTAATCCCTTGATCTTCCCAGCACTTTTTACAAGCCCTATCCGCTATATCCAAATATTCCCGCCAAGGTATTCTTTGCAATTTATCCAGTTGGGAAGCAGTCAGCCCCGCTTCTCTCAAAATATATTCTCCCACCTTCCGGGTCATCACCTGATCGGAAGCTCCTACCGTAGATCCACTTAAAGCCACGGCTCTATGGATCAAACCTTTTGCCGCCGGCATAGCGGCTACTGTACAGACCTTAGAACCTCCTCCGGATTGTCCCATAACCGTTACGTTCCCGGGATCTCCACCGAAATTGGCGATATTATCATGAACCCATCGCAAGGCGGCAATAATATCTAACATCCCCACGTTTCCGGAATCCTTATACGCTTCTCCACCAACACCAGATAAGTCAGAGAAGCCAATCGGCCCCAACCGATGATTAATGGAACAGAATACGATATCTCCTTCCCGGCTTATATTCTCTCCATGATATCCATCCTGCTCGATCCCACTACCATTTGTAAAACCACCGCCATGCAGCCACACCAATACGGGACGTTTCTTACCATCCGCAATGCCCGGTGTCCATACATTTAAATATAAGCAATCCTCACTCACATCCCAGTAGTTCCAATGATCGGCAAAAGTTCCGTAATTATTGGGCCACCGGTTCTCCATACGTTGCGGCGCCGTATTCCCATAAAAAACCGCCGGTCTCACATCTGTCCACGGCTCTGGCTTTTGGGGAGGCATAAAGCGATTTTTTCCCGACGTATCAGCCCCATAAGGAACTCCCAAGAACGTATATACATGATTCAGCAGATATCCCTGCACCTTCCCATACTCTGTCTGGGCGATGGCGATATCGTCACCGATAAATAGGAATTGATCGTCATCACTCACTTTCCCTCTTTTATCACGGGAATCCCCAGAAGGGGCACAAGAAGAAGTCGATATCAAACTTCCCATACTCAACGAGGCTGTGCCCAATCCTAAGTTTCTTACGAATTGTCGTCTGTTTATTTTCATAATCTCTTAATTCATCTCAACGACCAATACCTCTTTAGATGCCAGCTTCAAGCTGTCCTTAAATAAGATCGTTCGTTTCGTTATTATATCCTTTCCTTCTATTCCCTCTTTTAAAGATTCCTTATAACGGGCAAGTGGAAGATCAACTTCATGATTAGCTCCATTAATAATGACCATGACACTTTTACCCTCTAGATAACGCTCATATACATACACTCCTAATTGTGGCATATAATGTTTCATATTACCTTCAGAAATGATCTTATTGCCCTTCCTCCACTTCAATAAAGTCTGTAAATAATCCCAAGCCTTATTCTGTAGGTCGGAACGTCCTTCCCTCGTAAACCAATTCTGAGAATCTCCAGGCCACCCTCCTGGAACATCTAAACGTATATTCCCATCCCCACCCGGGCGACTTTTCGTCCCAGACATTAACAATTCATGTCCATAATATAATTGAGGAGTGCCAGGGATTGTTAATAAAAAGGCAACCCCTTGTTTATAACCATCTAAGTCTTTAGGCTCCGAACGTAAAAACCTATCAGTATCGTGATTATCTAAAAAACGCAAAACATTTTTAATATCTGGATACACGAAATCATAACACAAATGATCATAGATTTTATCTAATCGCCCTTCCGGTGAAGACTTGTCATTAAAGATATCACTTGCAATACTCATCAGAGTAAAATCCATCACAGACTTCAGTTCCGTATCTTTTCCAAAATTAAGTTTACACCCTTTTTGCCACCAAGCCGTACCAATCGTATAATTAGTCCAAATCTCACCAACTATATTAAACTGAGGATATTCATTCATGATTTGGATATTCCACTCACGCATCATATCAAAATCGGAATATGGATATGTATCTTGCCTAATCGCATCAATCCGAGCATACTCAATCCACCATATAGAATTCTGAATAAGATATTTACCAACATGAGGATTTGCTTGATTCAAATCTATTCCAAATCCTGCATATTTCATTACTTCAGAATCATAAGTTGATGCATAATTGTCATAGAAAATAGCCTTAGCATGATTCCCCCTTTTAGAAGGACTTACATTAAACCAATCCTTAGATGGCACATCTAGCACCCAAGGATGATTTGCTCCAATATGATTAAAAATCATATCCATAACAACCCGTAATCCCTTTTGATGCGCTTTATTTATCAATCGAAGGTAATCTTCATTTGATCCTAGACGCCTATCCACATGAAACATATCCGTTGAGAAATAGCCATGATAAGAACCTCCTTTCCCATCATTCTCCAACACGGGATTTAACCATATAGCTGTTACCCCAAGGTCCACAAAATAATCCAAATGATCTTCGATCCCCTTCAAATCACCTCCATGTCGAGCCCCAGGCTTACTACGATCCATCACATATTCCGTTGACATAGAAATCTGATCATTCGATTGGTCACCATTAGCAAAACGGTCCGGCATAATTAAATACAACACATCCGAAGAATCATATCCTTGTATATCATCTGTACTCTCCTTGCGCTCTTTCAGCTCGTAAGCATATACGAACTTCTTTTCCCCATTCACAAAAGTTATATCAAATGTTCCAGAATGAGCTTGTGATAAATCTAAATATAATATTAAATAATTGGGACTATCTACCGTTACACAACTTTTTAAATAAACACCAGGTTCATTTATAACAGGATGATATTCAGAAATATGATCCCCATATACCATCAACTGTAATTCTGGATTTCTCATTCCTGCCCACCAAAACAACGGCTCTACCTTATTTATCGTTTGAGCAGCCACTGTCCCAAGTACAAATAACAGAAATGAAGTAAATATTATTATTTTTCTAATCATAGCTATAATTATTTAGATGTAAAAGCAAATAAAGGGTGAGCCAAACTCACCCTTTTTAAACAGCCAAGTTAATTCATATTAACATCAGGATTACCATTCTGCTCAACATCCGGAATCTGAAACATCACTTTATGAGAATCCCAAGCTTCACCACGAACCGACTGTTTGATACGCTTCAATTCAAATAATCTCTCACCTTGTAAAGCTATTTCCAAACGACGTTCCTTCTGTACTGCTTTAATAAAAGAAGCCCTATCAGTAGTTGTAGTATTAGCTTTGCCATAAGCCCTTTTTTCTATTTTTTGCAAAGCATTCAAAGCTTGATTCATATTTCCATTCGATTTAGCTAAAGACTCGGCATAAAGTAGTAACAACTCATTATATCCAATAATAATACCATCCATATACTCATAATCAAACTTCAGAGTATACCATGAACCGTCTATATTTTTAAAAAACGTTTTAAAACGATTATCATTTTGTTGGTCATAAGCAGCAATCAACTCATTAGACGGCCTGCTTGTGGGTAAAGCCAATCCATTCGTACGATAATCTCTTAAACCACCCCAAGAATCCTCAATCAATGACGCAGAAGGTATCATCGCTACAATTTCTTGCGTAACAGTCTTTTTTTCCGCTCTACCGAATTTAGCAGTCAAATCCTCATCAAGATCATACTTCTGAGTATTAATAACTTGTTCCGCATATTTAGCCGCATTCCCAAAATCATGTTTATAAAAATAGACTTTTGCCAATAACGCTTTTGCGCCATCAACGGTCGCTCTACCAGACTCTACTTTATTCTCTCCAGGTAAGTTTTCGATCGCATATTCCAAATCTGAGATTATTTGAGAATAAACCTCAGAGACCGTTGAACGTTGTACGACCTCAAATGCAGTAGCACGATCCATCACCCCCCTTAAACGAAGGGGAACTCCCATCTCTGCGATATCCTTAGTCTCCTCTGCATAAGGAAGGCCAAAGGCTCTTACTAAATGAAAATATCCTAATGCACGAATAAAAGATGCCTCAGCCTTAAATTGAGCTTCTTTCTGAGGATCACTCGCCAAGATACTTTCCCCTAAATCGCTAAACGCAACTTGATTCGCCATATTTATGGCATTATATGTCGCGGTCCAGGTATCACGTCCAACCGCATTTACCAAATTCATTGTATGAGCACTCATCTGAACCCATTCAAAAGTAGCCACATCTGCCACACCATCATCTGCGATCACATCAAAACCACGCAACGTCCGGCCTCCCCAAAAGCCCGAAGAACGTATTCCATTATAAGCACCCAACAATAAATTCTCCAAATCATCTACCGTCTTAATACGATCATCTGTCAGTTCTAAACTATCTGGTTTTATTTGTAGAAATCCCATGTCATCACATGCCGTATAGACTAATTGGGTACTGAGTAATATTACTGCTATATATTTTACTTTCATAATCTTATTCATTTAAAAGTTAACACTTAATCCGATAGTATATGTACGAGCTTGAGGAGGTGTTAAATAAGTCACATTCAAACTCAAATTCCTCTTCTGAGCTGAATCGACATCACGCATAATCTCAGGCTCACCACTATATTTATTATAGTATTCACTAAATAAAGTCAATAAATTAGTTGCTTGAGCATATAATCGAATATCCCTTATATTAAACTTCTTGATTCTAATACCTTTGAAAGTATAACCCACATTTACATTTTTTAAACGTAAGAATCCCGCATCATGTAGATATTCAGTTGTATTTCTCGCCAGTTCAATGCCACTTTTTCCTAAACTTACCCGAGGTACATCTGTCACATCACCAGGTTTCTGCCATCTATCAAGAACATTACTTTTCAGATTCCAAGTGCCAACATTATTCATCTGAAATTTCTCACCATCGTCATAAATATTGCCGCCTATTTGGAATGTAAACATAAAACCGAAATCCCAGTTCTTATATGTAAACGTATTATTCAAACCTCCTACAAAATCGGAATAAGGATGGCCTACAGGCTGACGATCTCTATCCGCATTATATTCTTTAGTTTCACCAACCGGTTTCTTATTCTCATCAAGCATTTCATAAACAGGCATACCATCCTGAGGATCAACACGTAGAACCTTAACCAAATAGTTTACGCCAATAGGCTGTCCTACTAACACACGTGTATCACCTTCTCCACTTAATGCGTCTGGTCCTGCATTACCAACATCCAAAACCTTATTCTTATTATAGCTGATATTAAAATCAGTAGTCCATGTAAAATCTCTATTTGTAATATTCACGGATTTAATATTAAACTCCACACCCGTATTTCTGACTTTTCCGATATTTGCCAAGAATGCCGTATATCCCACAGATGCTGGAACACTTACATTCAAAAATAGATCTTTGGAATTCTTATTATAAAATCCGATTTCACCTGAAATCCGATTTTTTAAGAAACCATACTCCAAACCTACATCAAAAGTAGAGGTTGTTTCCCACTTCAAATCTGGGTTTTTCAAAGAATTGATATACCAATAATTATCCCCTACATACAATTGATTCGTATTCACGCTAACTGCCCCCCATTGCGCATAGTTAGGGATTTCCGCATTACCAGTAATACCAAAACCTGTTTTCAATTTCAACAAGCTTACAACCTCGTTATCTTTTAAAAAGTCCTCTTCCGTGATCATCCAACCAATAGAAGCCGCAGGGAAATTACCAAATTTATTATTCTCCCCAAATCGTGACGAACCATCTCTACGGAAAGTACCAGTGAACATATAACGGTCTTTAAATGTATAATTTATACGTCCGAAAAAGGATATAAATGAGAAATCTTGATTAGGATAGCTCGTAAAAGTCTTATTCGTTTCATCATAAGCCGGATTATTAAATAACCAATCTTCTTTTCCTTGCTCAAATACGACATTCGTATAATTCGATACTCGTGTAGATTTCAATGCTTCTGTTCCCAACAAGAAATGAAAACGATGTTTTTCATTAATCGACAAGCTATAATTCAAGAGTGCTTTCGCATTCCAATTTGTCTCATAACGATTTGTCACATTACTATTCGGTTTTGTTGATAATTCTTTCGTTCGTAAATAATTAGACTCATTATCTCGATAATCTATATTACCTTCTAGCCGCAATGACAATCCTTTGATTATCTGTAAGTCAGCATATAAACTTGCCATTGTACGTTGGGTAAATATTCTACGTCTTTTCTCATTTGCCTCCGTCACCGGATTTGTTGATTTAGGAAAAACATAATAACTACCATCCGAATTATAGGCTGGGAAATAAGGCAAAGCCGTACTTATGGCACGTCCCCAACCACCATCCCAACTTGAAGGAGTGGGTCGATGATCCGTGTGAGAGAAACTAAAATTTCCACCTATTTTTAAAATGTTTATAGGCTTATAATCAATATTAAGGCGTACGCTCGTCCTTCCGAAATGATCATTCACCAAATATGAATTCTCTTCTACATTAGAAACCCCTAAATAAGTCTGTATTTTCTTATTACCCCACGATACCGATAAATCATTGTAGGTAGAAATTCCTGTTCTCGTAATAAGATCTTGCCAATCCGTATTATTTAATAAAGCTTGTTCTTCTGAATAACCACCGGGATATGATGATACAGTAGAAGGATATGTCGCACCAGAGGGATTAAACTTATAATCATTTTCCAATGCTTCTTTATAAATATCCAGATAATCTTTAGTTTCCAACATATCAACTTTCCTATTAGTTGTTGAAAATGCAACTTTAGAACTAAAATTTATTTGAGGTTTTCCTGATTTACCACGTTTAGTTGTTATTAAGACAACACCGTTCGCACCTCTGGATCCATAAATAGCCGTTGCCGAGGCATCTTTCAATATATCAATACTTTCAATATCATTCGCATTTATAGATGACATTGGATTATCTTGTGCTGCACCCACTCGATCTCCGGCATTTTGCATGATGGGTATTCCATCAACAACAATCAATGGATCACCTCCAGCGGTAATAGAAGCGATACCTCTCACTCGAATGGCTGCACCAGAGCCAGCCAAACCCGATGTTTGGGTTACTTGTACACCAGCGGCACGCCCTTGTAAAGCGGCATCGAAAGAGCTTGTTGGAACAGACATTAGTTCCTCACTTCCAACTTTAGCGATCGATCCTGTCACATCTCTCTTATTCTGAACTCCATAGCCAACAACGACCACTTCATCTAATGTCTCCACATCTTCCGATAGACGAACATTAATATGAGTCTGATTTCCGACCTTTATCTCTTGGGAACGATAACCAATATAAGAATACACTAAAATGGCATCTCTATTAGGTACCTCAATTGAATAATTTCCATCCATATCGGAAGTAGTACCCGCAGTGGTACCTTTAATCTGTATGGTGATAAAAGATAAAGGCTCTCCTGTCTCCGCATCAGAAGCAGTTCCTGTGATCTTGATTTGCGCAAACGCTGTCAATGAAAACAAAGAAAGCATAAAGCACATAATAAATTCACTAATACTTTTACATCTCATGACATATTAAATTTAAAGTTAGACAAGTTCTAAAATATAAACACCACGAGCCGGAATATGAACCGCCGTGTCTATCGCAACGATCGTATCTGTTATAATATCTTTCCCAGATCTATAATCTTTTACGACTTCATGAAAACGATTCATATCTAATGTCTGGTTTTGATCTGTTCCATTCATTAAAACAAGTACCGTTTTATTATCCTTTACCCTAGCATATACGTAACAACCCGATTTATCAGGAGTATAATGAATCAACTTACCTTCTTTAACAGCATCACATCGCTGTCTCCAATTCAATAATTTTCTCATATAATCCCAAGCTTGATTCTGCAAATCCGTACGTCCCTCAGGAGTGAAAGCATCTTTTGGATCTCCTGCCCAACCTCCGGGAAAATCAGTGCGGATAATACCATCTCCTTCTGCTTTTGTCCCAGACATTAAAATCTCTGTCCCATAATAAATCTGAGGAATCCCTCGAGTTGTTAATAAAAAAGCAATAGCCTGTTTATACCTTCTTAAATCAGATTCTCCTTTCTGCATAAAGCGTCCTAAATCATGATTATCCAAAAAGACTAGTACATTATTAGGATCTGGGAATAAAAAATCCTGTGCGATAACTTCATAAATTTTAAATAACCCTGCTTCGAATCCTTCACGGCTAGAACATGCATCTCCAAACGCTTTTTGGCAAGTAAAGGTCAAATCAAAATCCATCACTGTCTTTAAGTTACTATTAGATTCATTCATTTTAGAATCTCTTTGCCACCAAGCCGAAGCAGTCCCTCTTGGATACCAAGCTTCTCCCACAATATTGAAATCCGGATATTCATTTTCCACCTCCTTACACCAAGTTGCCATAAAATCATAATCTGCATATGGATGTGTATCTTGACGGATACCATCAATCCGTGAGTATTCAATCCACCAAATGCTATTTTGAATCAAATATCGGGCTAAGTGCCTATTTTTCTGATTTAAATCTGGCATACCTCTACCAAACCAACCATTTACCAAGATCTCTCTCTCCGACTGAGGAGCGTGAACATCCATAAGAGTCCATTTAAAATGATTTGTTTGAACAAAGTTGTCTTGATTATTCAGCCAATCCGAGGAAGGAAAATCTTTTAACCACCAATGAGAGCTTCCGCAATGATTAAAAATCATATCCATCACGACTTTCATTCCTTTTTCGTGGGCCTTATCTATCAATTCACAATATTCTTCATTCGTTCCAAAACGAGGATCTACCTGATAAAAATCAGTAATAGCGTATCCGTGATAAGAACCTCCCGGCATCCTATTTTCCAATACAGGATTTAACCAAATTGTCGTAAAGCCTAAATCACGGATATAATCCAATTTATTAATAATACCACGTAAATCACCTCCATGGCGAGCTCCCCCTCTCGAACGATCTATTTTCACATCATCTAGATTGTCATTAGATGGATCCGCATTTGCAAAACGATCTGGAGTAATCAAGTACATCACATCCGCAGGTGAAAATCCAGCAGCTCCAACCTTTTTATTTCTTTCCTTTAACTCAAAGGCCCGGATTTCTTTCTCTTTCCCTTTTTGAAATATCAAATTCATTGTACCGGGAGAGGCATCTCTGGAGATATCCAAATAAAGGAACAAGTAATTAGGGTTCTCGACTCCAACAATTTCCTTGACTCTTACCCCCGGATAATCAATATAAACTTGAGAGCTTGCGATATTCTTGCCATATACCATAATCTGTAATTCCGGATTTTTCATCCCTACCCACCAGCAAGCAGGTTCTAACCGTGAAATATCAATAGCATATACAGAACTGGCGCACAACAAGCAAATGGTAAACAATAATAGTCTTTTCATAATTTCATTCATTTTATATTCGGAAATTGCCAAGGGCTTCTATATGTTTTGTTCAAGTATGCATCCGCTTTAGGATTGTCCACAAATTTCCTTGTTTGAGGATCGTATACCACACGAGTTCCTGTCCGATACGAGATATTGGCCATATGAGCCAATATTGTAGCAAAAGCCCCCTTTTCTATCGGACTATTTGTCTCAATCGATTTATTCAAAATACATTTACACCAATTAGTCGCATGAGCCTCTACTCCCCCATCTTCAAATTTACCAACCAATTGAGCTTTATCGGCCAAAAGGATACCATCACGGGTTTTCTCCGGTATCAACTCATAGCCTTCACGATTACATACCAGAGTGGCTTTACTTCCGACCCAAGCGACCCCTTGATTCCGATTATAAAGGTAAGCAACTTGTTGAGCCCATTCAATATGGAAATTCTTATATTGGAAAATACTTGTTTGGCAACTTGGAGTTTCATTAAACGATGCCGGATCTTTATATGCAATAGAAAAGACCGCATCTGGGTATTCTCTATCACATAAACCAAGTGCTTTTAACCCGTCAAAAGCAGAATCAATCCAATGCACCCCCCAATCAGTCTGTTGGCCACCACCATAATCCCAAAAACCACGCCAACCACGAAAACGGGAATTATTAAAAGGACGTTCCGGAGCCGGTCCTAACCACATATCATAGTCCAAAGTGGATGGTGCCTCTGAATCCTCAACAGAAGGACGAGGATTTGTAGATTGGCAAAGCCATAATTGTACCTTATAAACATCCCCTAGCACACCAGATTTTAATATCTCATTCGCAGCCCTGAAATAGCGTTGGCTTGTTTGCCATAATCCCGTTGTCACAACACCTTTATACTTTTTCTGAAAGTCCATCATCGCATTGCACTCAGAAATTGAATTACCAACAGGTTTCTCTACATAAATAGCTTTTCCCGCCTTCAAGGCTTCTGCAAAAATATAAGGATGCCAATGGTCGGGCGTGGCAATAATAACCCCATCAATTTCTTTATTGGCCAGTACCTCCCGAAAATCAGTATAAGCTTTTATAGAAACCGTCTGTTCTGGAAAATCTTTCTTAAAACGTGCAAGCTGCTCTTCAAGTCTGACTTTATTCACATCACACATACCGACACAATGTACCCATGGATTATCAGTCAACGCTCCTTGCAAATCTCGACATCCCATTCCAACTCCAATCACGGCAATTCTTACTTTTCCATTTATGACCTCTTCTTTCTGATAAGATCGTAAGGGTGACGAAGACAAAAGAGGAGATACTCCTAAACCTGCCGCCAGCATTGTTGTATTTTTCAAGAAATTTCTACGTGTAGTCATAAGTTATCATTCTTTAAGGTTAAACTTCTTTCTACAAATCTCTAATCCAAATATTTCGGAAAGCAACTTCTACCCCATGGTCTTGTAAACTTAAAGGCATACGGCCATGAGCTACATATTTAGGTAACCCTGTATATGGGGTATTCCCTTTCAGCACATAATTATTCTGAACAACAATCCCATTCAAGACGACTGTTATCATCGCAGGAGATTCCAACTCATCATTTGTTCCAAAACGAGGAGCTTTCCAATATATATCATAAACTTGCCATTCATTCGTCTTTGTAAAAGCATTTGCTAAAGGAGCACTTTGCTTATAAACACTACCAACCCAGCCATTTACGTAAGTAGGATTATCCTCACAATCTAGGACCTGTACCTCATAACGACTTTGTAACATAATGCCACTATTTCCTTTCATTTGTAAAGTATTATCTTTACCTGGTATCGGGGTCTTAAACTCTATGTGTAATTGGCAATCACCAAAATACTCTTTTGTACGGATAGAGCCAGAACCGGGAACTACAACCATCGTTCCATCCTTTATAGCCCATTTTGCAGATCCACCATCCTTCCCAGCAGCTTCCCATTTTGTAAGATCTTTTCCATCAAACAGGATGATTGCATCAGAAGGAGCACTTGTTCCAACTCCAGGGGTTACTTTTGGAGGTACAGGATGATACCATTCTGTACTTTCCGGTTTCCACCGCTCTTGTTGCCTTTGTTGTTGATTACCTTGTTGAGCACTTACAAAGAACGCTCCACATAAAAAACTGATTAAAACAATTACTTTCTTCATATTAACATAGTATTAATTTAACGTTACTAGTCTTATCTCATTAAAGAACTTGTCGCAAATGTATCATTGATATTGAAAAACAAACCATTCAATCATATCAAAATTGTTACTTTTCGTATCAACACACCTATAAACCAACTAGAATTAGAAGAAATTGGAATCTGAAAATCAATATTGAGACTATATGAAAAAGAATGAAACTAATTTACAAAAGCAAAAATCAAAAAAGTTGATATCTTGCAAACGAAACATGGAAAACATCAACAGCTCATGAAGTTTCAAATTGTGCTATTATGCTTATTCTTCTTAGTAGAACTGAATGCAACCCCATTCTACTTTAAGTCCTATGACATGGAAGACGGATTAAGTAATAATCATGTCACATGTTGCGTACAAGACGACTATGGCTTTATGTGGTTTGGTACCAGAGATGGGCTCAATAGATTTGACAGCAAAAAATTCTATACATTCAAGAGCTACTCTTCAGAAAAAGGCTCTTTAATGAGCAGTTATATTCTTGACTTAGCGAAAAGTCCCACCGGACAAATTTGGGTAAGTACCAACCTTGGGCTACAAAAATATGACTATCAAACAGATTCCTTCACACTCATTGATTTCACCAAAGGAATCAACTGTTATTCACTACAATTTGACCAGCAAGGAAATCTCTGGATGATTCTTAATGGGTACTCACTCGTAAAATACAATGAAAGTCAAGGTATGCATCTTAATTATATGTATAAAGGAAGTGATCCTATTACCTCCTTTTATATAACTCCTCAAGACCAAATTTGGGCAACAACAGCGAATGGTAATGTCGTTTTTCTAGATGATGACAAAAATGAATTCATAGCCTTAGATATCAAGAATCTAGATAAAAATCATCCTATCGATGATATGACAGCAATATGGGCCTCTCCTTTAGATAATATATTATTAATTGGAACTAAAGATAATGGTATAAAACGAATCGATATACAGACAAAAACATATAAAGATATTTTACCTCAACAAAAAAAATCTCCACTTTATACTAGAAATATCATTCGTATGACAAAGGAGAAAGTATGGATTGGCACTTTTAATGGCATATATTTATATGATATTCAAAATGATACGATAATGTCTATCCAGCAAAATAAAAGTGACCTCTATTCATTATCCAGCAATGCTATCAAAGAACTCTACAAAGATCAAGAAGGAGGTATCTGGGTTTGTACTGATAATGGCGGTATCAGCTACTCTCCTCCTTATTCAAAATTCAAAAGGCACTATAATATTCCTGGACAAAGAACGCTCAATGGAGATATTATACACGATATTTGCATAGACAAAAATAATAATCTATGGATTGGCACAGAAGACGCTGGATTGAATAAGCTAAACATGAAGGACCATTCATATACATCTTTTAATGACATGAAAGGCCTTTCACAAAATTGTATACATGGATTAGCGTCTATAGATAATCACCTATGGATAGGGACACACGCTAATGGTATTGATTTAATGGATATCCGTACTGAGAAAATAATCAAACATTACACGATTTCCGTAAATCCTTATGCAAACAAAAACGACATCATCGTATACCTTTATAAACTCCAAAACAATGATTTGCTGGTAGCTACCGCTCTTGGTGTCTATCAATATAATTCTCAAAAAGACATTTTTGAGAAATTAAGCCAATTTCCTAATAATTGTAGGATACAAACTCTTTTTGAAGATCATGATGGAGTAATATGGGCTGGAACATCGAGTAAAGGACTATATTATTATAATCCTGCTACTTCCCAACACGGAGAATTTAAATTAGATACAGTAAATACAAGCCGAACAATAAACAATATTTATGAAGATCGTAAGAACAACTTATGGTTCGCAACTGGTGACGGAATCAAAATTTATGACCGTAGTACTCAACAAACGACCAAATACGATATGCAAGATGGCTTACCTAGCAATGTAATTTACCGTATTGAAGAAGATAAAAAAGGAAACATGTGGATCAGTACGGCTAACGGCCTCGCAAGACTCAACCCTAAAAACCATAAAATAAAAGTCTTCAAAAAAGAACATGGATTAACTTCAAATCAATTCAATTATAACTCTTCTTTAAAAACAGATAATGACAAATTATATTTTGGGACACTAAAGGGGATGATTAGCTTCCAACCTAATAGTATCCAAGAATTTTCCATTCAACCGAAAGTATATATATCACAGATTAATTATAATGATCCAGATCATAACTTCTTACACCAAGAGGCTATCACTTTTAAAAAAGGAATCACCTTAGAACATAATCAGTCCACATTCTACATCGACTACACATCATTAAGCTACCAAGCCCCCAACCTCACCCAATACGCCTATTGCATGGAAGGGTTAAGTTCCAAATGGTATCATGTGGTGGGCGAGAACCGGGTTTATTTCACGAAACTACCGCCCGGTAATTATACGTTTAAGGTGAAGGCGGCGAACCTGTCCGGTATTTGGAATGATGAGCCGGCGATGTTCCAGATTACGATCCTTCCCCCATGGTGGCTCTCTACCAAGGCGTTAATTCTATATGGAATTATCGCTATCGGATGCGTAGTGTTGCTGATCTTTATCATTTCCCGGCATAATAAGGCCAATATACAGCAGAAAATACAGGAGTTCGAGAATGAAAAGGAGAAGGAGCTTTATCAAGCTAAGATTGATTTCTTCATCAATATCGCTCATGAGATACGTACGCCCCTGACTTTAATTAAAAGTCCTCTGGAGAAAGTAACACGGGACATCAAGCTATCTCCCAGCGCAAAGAATTATCTGACGATTGTGGATAAAAACGCGAACCGGCTACTGGATCTGGTGAATCAACTACTGGATTTCAGGAAGACGGAAATCGAGGGATATAAACTAAACTTCATACATACGGACATCATCGCATTGATGCAAGAGACCTTTGAGCGTTTCCACGACACGGCAGAGCAGGAGGCATTGCAGATGATTATCGAGTGTAACGTGAAATCTTTCTACGCCTTTATCGATAAGGAGGCTTGCACGAAGATACTCAGCAACCTCCTATCGAACGCTATTAAATACGCAAGAAGCAAGATCATCGTCCGGTTCGAGACGCAAGATGGCGAGCGATTCACGATCGATATCATGAACGATGGAAAGCCCATCTCGGAGGAGATAAAAGAAAAGATCTTCGAGCCTTTCTACCGGGATGACTCCTCTATCCATAAATCCGGGACCGGGCTCGGACTACCCTTGGCCCGTTCTTTAGCGGAGATGCACGAGGGATCGTTGACGTTGGAGGAATCTCCGGCCGGGCTTATCATCTTTAGATTACGTTTGCCGGTGAACCAACCGAACTCATTAAAACTAGAGGAAGAGAAAGCAGAGGTCCTGACCAACCCTGCCAGCGAGCGGAAATATGTCACCCAAGAATCCCGCCCGACGGTTCTCGTGGTGGAAGATAACACCGAAATGCTCCATTTCATCGGTCAAGAGATCAATGTCCATTACAATGTTGTCACCGCCGGTAATGGCGAGGAGGCGATTGCCCGTCTTCAGGAATATGGCATCCAATTAATCATCAGCGATATCATGATGCCTGTCATGGATGGTTTCACCTTATTGAAAAAGATAAAGACTAATCTGGAGTTCAGCCATATCCCGATCATCCTCCTGACGGCTAAGAACACCTTGCAATCTCGCATGGAAGGGCTTGAGCTGGGGGCGGACGCTTACATCGACAAACCTTTCTCCATGGATCTATTGCTTACCCAAGTGACGAACCTGCTGAACAACCGGAGCAATATGCGTGCCTATTATTTCAACTCGCCGATTGCTAATATCAAATCCATGGCTTACACGAAGGCTGACGAGAAGTTCTTGAAGAAACTGAACGATATCATCGACAGCCATATAAACGACGTGAACCTAGACGTGGACATGATAGCGGACTTGATGAATCTAAGCCGTCCGACCCTTTACCGTAAAATCAACGGCCTATCGAACGTAACGCCCAACGAGTTGATCAAGATCAGCCGGCTAAAGAAAGCCGCCGAGTTGATCCTTCAAGGCGATATGAGAATTTACGAGATCGCCGAGGCGGTTGGTTTCAACTCGCAATCCTATTTCAGCCGGGCCTTCTCCAAGCAATTCAACATGAGCCCCTCGCAATACGCGAAAGAAAATAATATCGAATTGAAATAGCCCGCTAGGAAGAATAGGTCTGGAACCAGCGGGTTACCTTCTCGCTATACGTCTTGGAGATCGGGATATCGGGTACTTTCTCGATCCCCAGCTCCAAATAAACGCCCTCCTTCTCCCTGCGGATCACCTTCACTTGGTCGAAATTTACCATGAAAGAACGATGGCAACGGAGCACATTCGTATCAGCGAGGCTTTCCTCGATCGCCTTCAAGGAGTTGCGAAGCATAAACTTCGTGAGCTGCCCCTTATTCAGATACCAGATACAAACGTAATTATCCGCCGATTCAAGGTACAGCAGGTTACTTCGCTTCACGGAAAGGCGCAACTCGTTCTTCTCGTCATAGAAAGAGAAAACGCTTTGCCGAACCGCCGCTTCCGTCTGGTTCTCCTCCAACAATCGCAATTGCCGCTCTTTCTCTTTATAAGAGAAATACAGGTGCAGCACGGAATAAGGGAGCAATAAAACCAGACTGGTATTCACCGCCGAATCGTTAAAAACTTCCATATATTCTCGTTCCGGATTCAGTACCAACGTATAAATCGTATAGAAAAGCGACATGAAGAATATCTCCAGCACGATCCAGATCGCATAGGTCCGGACCGTGATAGCATGCCGCTTCCCCCAATGGAACAGAATAATACGGCTCAAGACAACCACCAATACTCCCGTCAAGATAATCAAGCTAGAGAATACGAAGAACTTAAACTCCGAGACCTTGTACCAAGAGGTGGAGCTAAACGGTTTGTAGATGTTGATAAACACCAACGCAAACAAGGCCGTCCACAAAATCAGCCTCACGATATTCTGTTTACCGTATATGTAACTTGGTATTTTTTGATCCCACATTCCCATCTTTTTGCCTCTATTTTGGAACAAATGTAATCATTTTCCCAGACGAAATTCACCCCTCTATAAAAGATTTCACCCCTAAATAACACTTTATGTCCCCAACAAAGCCCGTTTAAACCATTTATTTTGAAGAGATGTTTTTCTATTGTTTGTTTGCAGTAAAAAATCAGAGGATTATGGATATTTCACTTCGTACTAAGCAACTGAACAGTCTTTTCTCTTATGACAAAAAGACTGAATTGGAAGAGAGCCATCTGGAGATCATCCCGTTTCGCTTCACCCAGACCCGTGGCGCCAGCGAGATCGACGAGTTCCAGAAGGGACTTACCCCCACCGGATTCTGTCCGATGACCGACGATCGTATCCAAGAGAACAAATCTTTCTCATATGCCATATTCACGCCCTCGGGACGTAAAAAGAATAATGAGGCGATTATCCTGTTGCATGGCCTGAACGAGCGGACTTGGGAAAAATACCTCACATGGGCGGAATACCTCACCCATACGACCGGTAAACCGGTCATCCTGTTCCCGATCGCTTTCCATATGAACCGTACCCCGGGATTATGGGCCAATCCCCGTGCGATCCTCCCTTGGGTAAGCAAACGCAAGGAGGAGATAGCGAACGTGACGAACTCCACCTTCGCCAACGTAGCCCTCAGCAGCCGGCTATCCCAAAACCCGTTACGCTTTTACGCCTCGGGCAGAGAATCCGTTTATAATATGTGGCAATTGGTTCATGAGATCAAGAACGGCGAGCATCCTTTGTTCAAGGAAGATACGTCCATCAACTTATTCGCTTATTCCATCGGCGCGTTACTCTCGCAGGTCTTGTTATTAGCGAATCCGGACAAGATGTTTACGGACACCCGTTTATTCATGTTTTGCGGTGGCTCCATCTTCAGTGAGATGGATGGCAACGCCCGTGATATCATGGACAAGGAGGCGTTCGCCAAGGTACGCCATTACTTCCGGCATGATTTCTTGGAGAACCGTACGCTTCCCACCTCGTTCAAGAATGATTTTCTGGAGCAAGCCTTTAAGGCCATGGTACGTGAGGATGTGTTACGAGATTACCGGGAGTCGTTCTTCCAACGGGCTTGCGATCGTATTCGGGCGATCTCATTGAAAAAAGATATCGTTATGCCTACTGGCGGGGTGATCAAGGCTTTAGGAAAAGCGTCCGGCAAGATATTGGAAGAACTGGATTTCCCGTTCGCTTACTCCCATCAAATCCCCTTCCCGACACACTCCCGTATCGATCCGGGCCTGATCAACCAAGCCTTTCATTCCATATTCACGAGGGCGGCGGCGTTTCTCTAAAGAGATCACAAATTGTGACCTCAAACACTCATATTCTTTTTTAGTTCATGCAGGTACAATAAAAAATCGCTAAATAACTAATATTACGTTATTTAGCGATCATCCATCGTGGTCCCACTTGGGCTTGAACCAAGGACTCCCTGATTATGAGTCAGGTGCTCTAACCAACTGAGCTATAGGACCTGTTCAGAGCTAGGCTCTGAAATCGGGTGCAATATTACGATTTATTATCGAGATATGCAAATGTTAAAGGGAAAAACTTATTTTTCCGAGCTTTCTTCTCCGGCGAACTCCATCAAGTATGCTTTGATGAAATCGTCGATCTTTCCATCCATCACACCGTTCACGTCGGAAGTCTGGTAGTTCGTACGATGGTCTTTTACGCGACGGTCATCGAATACGTAACTACGGATCTGCGAACCCCACTCGATCTTCTTCTTTCCGGCCTCCACCTTGGCCTGCTCGGCCATACGATGCTGCAACTCCTTATCGTAAAGGATGGAACGCAATTGACGCATAGCGTTCTCACGGTTCTTGGGTTGGTCGCGAGTCTCGGTATTCTCGATCAAGATCTCTTCTTCCTCACCTGTATACGGGTCCTTGAACTGATAACGCAAGCGAACTCCGGATTCCACCTTGTTCACGTTCTGTCCTCCGGCGCCGCCCGAACGGAACGTATCCCAAGAGATAGCCGCCGCCTCTACCTTTACCTCGATCGTATCATCCACCAACGGGGTGACGAATACGGAGGCGAAAGAGGTCATTCGTTTACCTTGGGCGTTGTAAGGAGATACACGTACCAAACGATGCACGCCATTCTCGCTCTTTAGATAGCCATAGGCATAATCGCCCTCAATATTGAAGGTCACGGTCTTGATACCGGCCTCATCCCCTTCCTGATAGTTGGCGATAGAGATCTTATAACCGTTATTCTCAGCCCAACGCTGATACATACGCATCAACATGGAAGCCCAATCTTGGCTCTCGGTACCACCGGCACCCGAGTTGATCTTGAGCACGCAGCTCATTTGATCAGCCTCGTCGCGAAGCATATTGCGGAACTCCAAGTCTTCCAGTAAATGAAGGGCCTTCTTATAAGCCGCGTCCACCTCTTCCTCGGTGATAATCTCTTCCTTTACATATTCGTAAGCCAACTCTAGCTCCTCAGCCGCCGCATGTACCTCACCGTAAAGCTCGATCCATTTCTTTAGCTCCTTTACTTTCTTCATCTGGACTTCCGCACGTTTGGCGTCTTCCCAGAAACCGGGGTCTTGCGTACGTAGCTCCTCCTCTTCTAACTGAATGGTCTTGCTATCGATGTCAAAGATACCCCCTCAGCGCCTTATCGCGCTCCAACACGTCATGTAGTTGGTCTGATGTGATCATATGTTCTTTTCTTTTTTAAATTTACCGCGAAGATAAGAAATAGTTGATAGCCGACAAACTCGTTATTCCTCGTACATCGCCTCTATCTCGGTAGCGTACTTCTGCAATACGACCGGACGGCGCAACTTTAGCGTATCCGTCAGCTCGCATCCCATCATGAAGGGCTCCGGCAACAAGGTAAAGCGCTTGATCTTCTCGTAAGAAGCCAAGTTCTTCTGGTGCTCCTCTACCCTAGCCTCGATGAAACGAATGATATCCTTGTTCTTCACCAACTCCTCCCGTCTCTCGAACGAGATGCCTTTTTCCCCGGCATACTGCTCCAACAATGGATAAGCCGGCACGATCAAGGCGCTCACGAACTTACGTTGATCGCCGATAACAGCGATTTGCTCGATATAATTATCACCGCTCATCACCATCTCGATCGCTTGCGGGGCGATATATTTTCCGTTTGAAGTCTTATACAAATCCTTGATTCGTTCCGTAAAGAATAACGTATTACCCTCCAAACGACCAGCGTCGCCGGTACGGAAGAAACCATCCTCGGTGAAAGCCTTCCTCGTTTCCTCCGGTTTATTATAATACCCGGACATCACGGTCTTGCCTTTCACCAAGATCTCGTTATTCCCCGGATCTATTTTCACTTGAACTCCCGGCATTACCTCACCAATAGAACCAAACTGGAATCCGATCTCCGGGTAGAAACAAACCGTAGCCGTCGTCTCGCTCAGTCCATAACCATAAGCGATCGGGATATTCACGGACTGCAAGAACTCATTAATCGTGTCCGATAACGGAGCGCCCGCCACCGGGAAAAACCGTCCACGCTCAATACCCAATACCTTCTTCAATAAGGTAAAAACCGTTTTATTGTAAAATTGGAACTTCAACTTCAGACTACACGGGGCCGGAATACCTTTATTCTTATACTCCAGATTATACTTTCGCCCGGTCTCGATAGCATCCAAGAAAATCTTCTTCATGGCCGGAGAGGCGGAGTTGATCTTCTCGTGCACGCCCGCATACACCTTCTCCCAGAAACGAGGCACATTGCACATCAAGGTAGGATGAACCTCCGGCAATGTCTTCTGGATCATTTTCGGGTCTTGGTTGATAGCGATCGTAACCCCTTTATGGAGACAATAATAGCACCAAGCTTTCTCGAAGATATGAGTCATTGGCAAGAAACTCATGGATAGATCCTTGTCGGTTACCAGAGGCAGACGTACATCATGTATCCGCATCGCCTCCAGATAGCAAGAATGAGGAAGCATTACGCCTTTCGACTCACCTGTCGTACCGGACGTATATATAATGGTAGCCAGATCCTCCGGAACGGCTTCCGTCATACGTATTTTCACCGTGCTCTCCGCATGCGCGTTATCCCCCAAGCGCAAGAAATCATCAAAATAAATGGACGTCTTATCTTCCGGATTCATCTTGACCGCCGGATCAAAGACAACCAGACGCTCCAGATACTTAGAGTCCTTCTGTACCTTGAAAGCGTTATTATACTGCAATTGCTCACCCACGAACAACGTGCGGATCTTAGCGTCATTGATGATGTACTCGATTTGTCCCGGAGAATTCGTCGCATACATCGGGATGGAAACCACCCGGTTACCATACGCACCGAAGTCCGTATATAAACACTGAGGCATATTCTGGGAATAAACCCCGATATTCTCTTGTACCTTTATCCCGAACTCAGCCATCGCCTTGGCCGTAAGCATAACTTTATCGGAAAACTCCCTCCAAGAAATCTTCAACCATTTCCCCGTAGCGTTATCTCTATGTTTCAACGCTGTACGGTTCCCATATTTCTCTGCCTGACGGTGTATTAACTCGGCGAAATGATAATAAATCATAATTCCTTATTTTGAATTGATACCGCGAAAGTACGCTTTTCTCTTCTAAAAGACATGACATCAGTCCTTTTTTTACACATAATTGCTCTTTTTGTGCAAGTATTCGGTTAAATAATAATAATTCATAGTAGCATGTATTGCATAGTACATATGTAATACATACATTTGTAGCATAAAATTAAAAGAGATGAATGCAGAGAACGTAAAATCACAAATGAGGAAAGGGACGCTGGAATATTGCATCCTCCTGCTTCTCAAAAAGGAACCCGCTTACACCTCTGATATCATTCAGAAGTTACAAGAAGCGAAGTTGATCGTTGTGGAAGGCACTTTATATCCTCTTTTAACCCGACTAAAAAATAGCGAGCTATTAAGTTATCAGTGGATAGAATCTACGCAAGGACCGCCACGCAAGTATTACCAACTGACCGAGAAAGGAGAACTATTCCTCGGCGAGCTGGAGGCTTCATGGCAGGAACTAAATGATACAATAAACCACATCAGAAACAATTAAAACGAAAGAGTGATGAAGAAGACACTTACTGTTAATCTGGGAGGCACAGTTTTCCACATTGACGAAGACGCATACCAATTATTAGACAAATATCTGTCTAACCTGCGCATCCACTTCCGCAAAGAAGAGGGTTCGGATGAGATCATGGATGATTTCGAGATGCGTATCTCGGAACTTCTTAACGAGCGTGTCCGCTTAGGCTACGAGGTCATCACGATCGAGCAGGTAGAGGAAGTGATCAAACGGATGGGTAAGCCGGAAGAGATTTTCGAGGAGGAAGAGAAAAGCACCGACCACGAGGATAATTACCGGGCACAACAACAGGAGACTCATACCCAGACGACCAAGAAACGCTTGATGCGTGACCCGGATAACCGTATTCTGGGAGGTGTCGCCGGAGGTTTCGCCGCCTACATGGATTGGGACCCGACTGCCGTACGTATCGTGCTTTTCCTTCTGATGTTCTTCTATGGAATCACGGTTCCGCTTTACTTTTTGTTGTGGATCATCGTACCGATGGCACGTACGGCGACCGAGAAACTCGAGATGCGCGGACAAAGCGTGACGGTGGAGAATATCGGAAAGACCGTGACAGATGGATTCGAGAAAGTCAGCAATAACGTGAACGACTTTATCAGCTCGGATAAGCCGAGGAACTTCTTCCAAAAGCTGGCGGATGTTTTCGTTCTGGTCATCGGGTTCATCCTGAAGTTTTTCATCATATTGGCCGGAATCTTCCTGTTGCCACCGCTAGTACTAGTCGTATTCATTCTGGTAGTCGTAACATTCGCGTTGCTCATGGGTGGGGCCGGATTCATCTATAACCTCTCTCCGTTCGGAGCGGACTTGATAAACGGAGCACCGCTGTCAATGGCAATCATGGGATGCATAGGGACGATCTTATTCATCGGCATCCCCATATTCTCCCTGATATACGCGATTTGCTGCCAATTGTTCAAGGTACGTCCCTTACCGACGCAAGCAAGATGGATATTATTAGCCTTATGGCTTATCTCCCTTGTATTATGTGGCGTATATATCCATCAATCCGGTATGCTATATGACTGGCATGATTACTGGAACGGTGTACACGGTTGGAACAGGCATGCCGTTTGGCTCCCCTAACCCTATTCGAAGATGTAAGATGAAGATATAGATTTAGTAGTTTATAATGTTTATTGTGTGTTTAAAAAAAGAAGGCCGCTCTGTCACAGAGGGGCCTTTCTTCTAAGGTTAACAAATTTATGAGTAAAAACCACTAATGAATCATATTAATGATTTGCTGTCCCCTTTGCATGATATTGTCACGCATAAAACAGCGGGTACAAATATAACCAATTTTTTATAATTAAAAAATTATATTCAATTATTTGAATTCTTTTCTAATCTTAGCGGCGATCTCGGCCAATTCTTCTTGACTTACAGCCAATTTCTTCCCGCCGAAATACATATCGGACTCCTTCGTGATAGGAATCAAATGGATATGCGCATGGGGCACTTCCAAGCCCATGACAGCCAACCCTACACGCTTACACTCGATAGCGGTCTCTTGGGCACGAGCTACCCGTTTAGCGAAAGCTACCATCCGTCCCAGCATCGGATCATCGATATCAAAGATATAATCGACCTCCTTCTTGGGAATTACCAAGGTATGCCCCAAGGCTACCGGATTGATATCGAGGAAAGCAAAAAACTCATCGTCTTCCGCAACCTTGTGGCTAGGGATCTCACCCGCCACGATTCTACTGAAAATAGTTGCCATACGTCTTTCTGTTTTTAAATTGAAATATCCATAATCTCAAACGTCATCAAGCCGGAAGGTACACGGATCTCAACGACATCCCCTACCTTCTTTCCCATCAAACCTTGGGCGATCGGCGTGCTTACGGAGATCTTTCCTTCTTTTAGGTTAGCCTCCGAATCCGATACCAACGTGTAGGTCATGACAGCGTTATTCTTCGTATTCTTAATTTTCACCTTGTTCAAAATCTGAACCTCATCTGTTTTCACACGACTCTCATCGATCAGACGGGCGTTTGAGATCAAACCTTTTAACTGCGCAAGCTTAGCCTCCATGATACCTTGAGCCTCTTTGGCGGCATCGTACTCTGCGTTCTCGGATAAGTCACCCTTATCCCTCGCCTCAGCGATCTGGGCTGATATTTCAGGGCGCTTCACGGTCTCCAAATAGTTGATTTCAGCTAAAATCTTATCGTAGCCGTCCTTTGTCATATAACTAACAGCCATATTAAATCCTCCTTATTCTTTATATTAATATTGATTGATTATCGCATAATAAAAAAGAATCCCGACCAAGTCATATGGCCGGAACTCCCCTTTTTTATCATTTCAAGACTCCGCAAAGTTAGGTTATCTTTCTAAGATGAACAAGTTTACGAAAGTGCTTTATAACATATAAATCTGATGATTAAATCATGAACAATTTACAATACGGACTTGATGTCAGCCTCAAGTTTCTTCACGTCGTCCACCCGTTTAACCAAGTTTCCCTTGCGATCCAAGATAAAGATCGCCGGAAGCTGTTTCACGTTATACAACGCTGCGGTCTGAGAGTAAACAGACTGTGGATCACGCACGCAAGTCCAAGGTAAATTAGAAGCGGCGTTCTTCCAGAAGTGGACATCATTATCCAAAGAGATCTGGTAAATCTCCAAGCCCTTATCGTGGTACCTCGTATATAAATCGCCAAATTCCATATTCAAGGCAGGAGACCATTCGGACATATAGGCCGTGAAGTTGATCAACACCACCTTGCCTGTAGCGACAGAAGACAATTTCGTGTTTTCCCCATGTATATCCGGCAACTCGATATCCAAGAAACTAACCTCTTTCTTCTCCACCTTATCCAAATCCATCGGGCGCTGGCTACGAATCACCTTTATCGATTGAAGAGCCAAGTTATACAGATGCTTAGCACGAGGGCTTTCCGGATAATAATGATCGAAACTGGTGGCTACGGCACCATAAGCCTTCGAGTCGTTCTTGTCATACAAATCGAAGAACAGCAAGCCGTCGATTTGCTGGAACAAGGCAAAGTAAGCGGCAGCGGACATCGGGGCGGAATAAATATACTTACGAGCCACGTCCTTATAAGCCTCGGCGGCCTCGAGCACCTGGCGGGAATATACGGAATCCGCCAACAGACCGGACTCAGATTCTTTCCGTAAACGATGGATCGCTTGGTTCGCGTCTAATTGAGCCAAGGTAATATTCTTGATCGCCTTGCAATTCTCTGAGCCCTCCACGCTATAAGAAGTAGCGAAAGTCCCGGCATCGGCCACGAACGAGATCGTCTCCGTAGAATCTACCGAGAAGTTGATCAATTGGTTATTCAGACGCAAGCGATAAAAATCAGGGAATGCCGGACGAGGCTTCGTAAAGCTGAATTTACCGGCCGCCGTCAGTTTTACGGAGTCCATCAACTCTACCGTCGACACACCTACATTCTCCAGATACATCATCTGGCCATCAGCGCCGGACACTACACCTTCCACCGTAAAATCAGAATTCTTCTTACAAGCCGTGAACAAAAGCAACATAACACACAGCACAGCTAGTAAATTCGTAGATATTTGTTTCATTATTCCAGTTTGTCTATATTACTAATCTGGTGCAAATATACATTATTTTACAATTGTGGCACTATTATTCCGTATTTCTTCAAGGCTTTTTTCAAAAAAAGTATTTCAAGACTGTTATTTCTTTTCATTTTCATGCAATTACAGGTAAACTTTCATTACATTTGCACCAATTTTTGACAGATAGAAAAATAAGAAAAAAGATTATGCTTAATCCAATTAACAAGACGATCGAGTTAGGTGATGGAAGAACCATTACCATCGAAACCGGGAAATTGGCCAAACAGGCGGACGGAGCGGTTACCGTTCGTATGAACAACACCGTGTTGCTCGCCACTGTTTGTGCCGCTAAAGATGCGAACCCGGGTGTTGACTTCATGCCGTTGCAAGTAGAATACAAAGAGAAATACTCCGCTTTTGGACGTTTCCCCGGAGGTTTTACAAAAAGAGAAGGAAAAGCTTCTGATTATGAAATCCTCACATCTCGTTTAGTAGACCGTGCGTTGCGTCCTCTTTTCCCGGACAACTACCACGCTGAGGTATATGTAAATATCATATTGTTCTCCGCGGATGGCGAAGATTTGCCGGACGCATTAGCAGGTTTGGCCGCTTCCGCCGCTTTGGCTGTCTCTGATATTCCTTTTAACGGACCGATCTCTGAGGTTCGTGTAGCTCGTACGGATGGAAAATACATCGTCAACCCAACTTCCGCGGAATTGGAGAAAGCTGATATCGACATCATGGTTGCCGCTACCATAGACAACATCATGATGGTTGAGGGTGAGATGAACGAGGTTCAGGAATCTGAGATGCTTGAGGCTATCAAGGTCGCTCACGAGGCTATCAAGGTACAATGCAAGGCTCAGCTGGAGTTATCCGAGGCTTGCGGCAAATTGGTAAAACGTGAATATTGCCACGAGGTAAACGATGACGAGTTGCGCAAGGACGTACACGACAAATGTTACGCCAAGGCTTACGCCGTAGCCACATCCGGTAGCGGCAAGCACGAACGCAGCGAGGCATTCGAGAAAATCGTCGAGGAATACAAGGCTCAATTCTCCGAGGAGGAGTTGACGGACGAGAAACTGGAAATGATCGGTCGCTACTATCACGATGTAGAGAAAGAGGCTATGCGCCGTGCCATCCTTGATGAGGGTAAGCGTTTGGATGGTCGTAAGACTACCGAGATCCGTCCGATCTGGATCGAGACAGATTGCCTGCCGGGTCCTCACGGTTCCGCTATCTTTACACGTGGAGAGACTCAGTCTTTATCTACGGTAACTTTAGGTACGAAGTCTGACGAGAAAATGATAGACGACGTATTGAATCATAGCTACGAGCGTTTCCTTTTACATTATAACTTCCCCCCGTTCTCCACTGGCGAGGCTAAGGCTACACGTGGCGTAGGCCGTCGTGAGATCGGACACGGAAACTTGGCTCACCGTGCGCTGAAACGTATGATCCCGGACAACTATCCGTATGTAGTACGTGTGATTTCCGATATCTTGGAGTCTAACGGTTCTTCTTCTATGGCTACGGTTTGCGCCGGTACCTTGGCGTTGAGAGACGCAGGTGTCCCGATGAAGAAACCGGTATCCGGTATCGCTATGGGATTGATCTCTGAGAACAAGGGTACGAACTACGCGATCTTGTCTGATATCTTAGGCGACGAGGATCACTTGGGTGATATGGACTTCAAGGTAACAGGTACGAAAGACGGTATCACGGCAACTCAGATGGATATCAAGGTAGACGGTTTGTCTTACGAGATCCTTGAGAACGCTTTGGCTCAAGCGAAAGAGGGCCGTATGCATATCTTGGGCAAGATCTTGGAGGCTCAACCGGAAGCTCGTGAGGATTTGAAACCTCATGCACCTCGTATCGAGACGATGATTATCGGTAAGGAATTCATCGGTGCGGTAATCGGCCCGGGCGGTAAGATCATCCAAGGTATCCAAGAGAAGACGGGAGCTACGGTTTCTATCGATGAGGTAGACGGCGTAGGAAAGATCGAGATCTCCGGCACGAATAAGGCTACGATCGACGCGGCTGTCAAGGCGATCAAAGGTATCGTGGCTGTCCCTGAGATCGGAGAGGTTTATGAAGGAAAGATTTCCTCTATCATGCCTTATGGTGCGTTCGTTGAGTTCATGCCGGGCAAGGATGGTTTGCTTCACATTTCCGAGATCGATTGGAAACGTCTGGAGACCGTTGAGCAAGCCGGCTTGAAGGAAGGCGATACGGTTTCTGTCAAGTTGGTTGATATCGATCCGAAGACAGGCAAGTTCAAACTTTCCCGCAAGGTATTGCTTCCGAAACCGGAAGGTTACGAGGAACGTCCGCCAAGACCAGAAAGAGGAGATCGCGGACCTCGTCCAGACCGTGGTGATCGTGGAGACCGTGGTCCTCGTCAGGATCGTGGTGATCGCGGACCTCGCAGGGAGTACAGAGACTAAGATAAGGTCTTATACATTATATATTATCCCGGGTAGATTAAACACTATCCGGGATTTTTTTATCAAATCATCTACCACACCTACAACTATAGCTATAATCAATTGGTCATAAGTTATTTATCGAGTGGTGGTAGATAAATAGCATCTACCACTATTGGCTCGTATCTACAACCATTTACTACTTTTCAATCACAAAACACCACCGTCCCCTACTCGCCAACCGCATCATTGGTCCTATCTTTTTCAAGAAGCGACCGAAGACGGAGACATTGCTTAGCCGGCAAGCTATCTATTTGGTCATGCTTCATATATCATCTAAAAAACTGATTAATTGACATTTATAGTTTTTCTTGGTATAAAACAAAAGTTTTCCGCTATGGAAACATTTGTTTCCTCATGAGGAAACCTTAGTTTTGTGCTTACGAAACTTTAGTTTTCCCTAGGAGAAACTGTTTGCTCTTGTATGTTAATCTATTATCATGTATCTCTAATCTGAACGCACAAGTATTTAAATTAGAAAACGGCTTAGCTTTTTCGAAATTACAAACAAAAGGAGTCAAAGGTGCAAATATAGATTTATACCCCCATAAGTTAACGACTTATCAAATATCATTAGATATCGAGTATTTACAAACAAAACATTTCTATTTATCAAGTTCCATTGGTTACCTTGAAAAAGGAGGCAAATATACAGACATTGTAAATCAATCCATGAGTGAGAGACATATCAATCAGTATATAACAATACAAAACAAAGAAATTCTCAACATCCTCATCACTAATTTTTATGTTATTACTAAAATTACCGGATAGCAAACCTAGTACAGACTAAACAAACGACCATAAACCTTATATCCAGGCCATGATCATCGTTTAGCCTGCACAAACAGTAACGTTTAATAAATATAAGCGTAATTCCAAACCAAAGCATTCAAACTGGGATCCCATCGATTCCACTGACGCCCCAGCATATCATATTTAACTTGATATGCAGCCGTTTTCATATAGAATCTATTACCTGTTTGACCATCTACCGCACAACCTCGCAGTCCCCCACCAATTGAGTTCGGATCAAATCCACATTTTGGAGACTCTTTAGTTACTCCCAGGGTTCCGTCCGGAAGGGTCACCATTTTTCTAACAATATAGATATCACAAAAGTAATAACCAGTAGGAATATTTGTAGGTGATTTGTTGATAAGAACTTTTTTATTTTCTTCCACTAAGAATGTGTTATCATATCCTGTCACACTAAAAGTCTCACTCGTAGCCTTAGTCTCAATTAATGGGGATTGTTCTGATTCCATAAATTCACCCATAAGTTCAATAAACTGATTCCACGTAATTGCACCATTAGCTTCCGCACATTTCCTCAAATCTTCTTCACTCATGTTATCATAGTCAAGACCATCTCCTACGATAACCTCTTCTTGGTTAGAACAAGAAGACACAAAAAACAAAAACAAACATGATAAAATTAGAATCTTTTTCATACAAAAAACTATTTATAAATTAAACATTGAATAATCAAAGAAATTAAATATTACAAATCATCCTCACATTCAATTTTAGAAAAGAATAAAAAACTCTTCATAGATGTTGTCTCCTTCTACTCTTATTAAATAAGGTTTAAATAAAAGACCTTGCATGGAAATACAATAGCTCTGAGAAGTAGAAAGAGGTACAGACTCTTCATATACGAGCATCCCACTATCATCAACAATTTGTATAAACACATTGTCTAATGGCTTCATAAAATAGAACATGATTCCATCATTTGCAATCTTCACTTCTACCGGATTAGGAGAAATAGAGCGCTCCTCTTCCTCATCACGCTCATTCTTATGCTCTCTTCCAGCCACCGTATGTGTCCATAAGCATACACAACTCAATAAAGTCAAAAATAAAAATCTTTTCATCCCATTCATTTTTTGACTGCAAAAGTATCCGATAAGGTTGGATTCGGGGCTAAAACACTGTTCGCTTTTTGTTCGCTTTTTGTTCGCAGAGTTGTATAAGGCTAAAGACCAGCGATTAATTCATCCAGTTCATTCGGGGTTCCATCCTCTCCCTTTATTTTTTTATAAAGCCGTTTACGGGATGAGGATACGGAGGGTTTGGAGCGACCCAAGATTTTTGCCATATCAGTTACCTTGACTGATATCTTTATCAAGTAACAAATCCGGAGTTCTATCAATGACATTCCCGAGTATAGCTGATATAGACGATTCGTAAAATTATTGTATGTCTTATCTAACTCCTTCCGTAAAGCATTCCAATCTTCTTCCCTGATTATCTGATCTGCCTCATTCGTGGAATAGAATTTCATATAGATATCCGAATGCCTTAAATCCGACTCTAACAAATCACGCTCGGTACGCCGCAACTGTATTTGTTCATTGGTCACTTGCAAAAGTTCTTTTCGCACATGAAGCAATGAATTTGTATCTTCATGGTCTTTAGATAGTAAGGTTCCCAATTCATTCAATTTCACGTTATTCGCTTCTACATATTGAAAACTTCTCTCATATTGTTCTTGCTTTTCCCGCTGAAGCGCCTCAAACTGCCTAGCCAACCGCTCTTTCTGCCGTTTCAGTCTATATATAAACAATAAGGTTATCGAAAGCCCCAATCCGAACAAGGATAATATCCGGTAAATACGAATCTGCATCCGGTCATTCTCGCCCTTTAGCCGTAAATTCTCAGTTTCCCGCTTTTGATAATTATATAAAGAGGTCATTTTACGGATTTCCTCCGAATCGGTTATCTTGCGGATGGAATCTTGCACTTGCTGGCCAAGACGGACATAGCGAATAGCCTCCCGATAATTCAACCGACGCTCATACAAAAGCGACAAGTATTCATAAATAGCGTCCTTCACATATAAATCAGGACTATCCAAGCATCTCCTTAAATAGTAGTCGGCAGAGTCCAATCTTCCCACCTCTAAATAAATATGTCCCAATGTAGAATAAGTGGGGTACATATTCCGGCCTACGGAATCTTTTAATGATTCAAACAAACATTCCAATGCCTTATCATACATTCCCAATTCCCGGTAAAGATCACCCTGCTCAGTCAATATACCGGAATATCGATGTCTATTTCCTGTTTCATTCGCTATAATTGCCGCTTTTTGAAAATAGAGAAGCGCACTGTCATTCTTATCGACCATATCATATACCCGGGCAATATCTCTCAGCACAAGAGACAAACTAGTACTATCTCCTTTCAGTAATTTATACTCAGCCGCTTTCTCATACATACGGATCGCCTCTTCATATACATTCTGATAATCATAAAGCATCCCCATCTGCGAATAGACATTGGACAATAATCGGTACTTTCTCGTATCTCCCGCCACATCCAATGCCTTTTGGAAATACTTCAACGCTTCCGGAGCATCGTTCAGATCCCGGTAGACACGTCCCATATAGTAATAAGACTCCAGTAATTTATCCCGATCGCCATATACCTCATAAAAAGCGGTGATTCGTTTGATCAAGGAATCAGAAGTATGCCGGACATACATCTTATCATTGACCTTCAAGTCGAGCAAGTCATAATACATATGCTGTTCCTCATCAAAGAGCGAAAGGCTATCCCGCAATCGATCCAACAAAGGCCGGGCCTCTTCCGGATTTGTATCCGCAAGGGATTCGATCCGCGACAGGGTAGCGGGGTAAGGCTTCCCCCGATGATCGCAAGCATAAAAAGCCGAGATCAAGACCGACATCAAGAGGATGTATATACGAGGCATTGGAAATCTGTTTTATCACTTAAACGCAACAAAGGTAAAAAATTAAAGTGTAATAGTTTCATTGATATTTATACAAACTTTTGAAAGCCAATACGTAAAGTACGCTACGACCGGATACTTACAGGTTTTGCTTTTTACTCTTAACAAAAAAATACCAGATTTGCTTTTTGCCCTTAACAAATCCATGTACTTTTTGCTATCTATCTTGAATAAATCGTATATTTGTCATTCAATCAATCAGCGTATGGATAGTCTATTTATTAAACAAGAACGATTACTAGCACAAACGAGTACCCATATCATAAGGGAACTCATGAACCAAATTCACTGGGATAATCCTCTGATCGCCATCAGAGGATCAAGGGGTGTCGGAAAAACAACACTCATGTTGCAATACATCAAACTGAATTTCCAGCCGGGAAGCAGGGAGGTACTTTATTGCACGCTCGACAGCATCTATTTCAGTAATCACACCCTATCTGAACTGATTGAGCGGTTCTATTTGCAAGGAGGAAAACAATTATTCCTTGATGAAGTACATAAATATCCCACTTGGAGTAAAGAGATAAAAGAGGCCTACGACCTGTATCCATCTCTACGAATTGTTTTTAGCGGTTCTTCCCTATTGAATATATTGAATGCGGATGCCGATCTTTCCAGACGTTGCCTACCGTATAATATGTACGGACTTTCCTTCCGGGAATTTCTCATGTTCTATAAGCAAATTGATATACCAGTCTATTCCCTACAAACGATACTGGAAGATCCGGGAAACATTTGCCGGGAAATAAATGAGAAATGTCGCCCCGTACAAATGTTTAACGAATATCTCCACGAAGGGTATTACCCCTTTTTTACGGGTAACAGAGAAGATTATTATATTAATATCGAGAATGTGGTCAATCTCATTATTGAGCAGGAACTCCCGTTGCTGTGTGGCGTAGATCCTGCCTATACACGGAAGCTAAAGGCTTTGATGGGTATCTTAGCTACCTCTGTTCCTTATGAGCTGGACATCACGAAACTAGCGGGAATGATCGGACTTTCCCGAAACTCTGTCATCAATTACTTACAGAATTTGGACAAGGCGGAATTGCTCAAGTTATTGTACTCGGATTTACTATCTGTCAAAAAGATGCAAAAACCGGATAAGATTTACCTACAGAATCCCAACCTATTGTACGCCATAGCTTCCGCTCCCGTACAGATCGGGACGGCAAGGGAAACTTTTGTCGTCAACCAGTTATCCGTAAATCATAACGTGGAATATGGAAAAACAAAAGGCGACTTTATCGTAGACCATGCCTACACCTTTGAGGTAGGAGGAGCGGATAAAACATTCAAGCAAATAGCAGATCTCCCCGATTCCTTCATCTTGGCTGACAATCTAGAGTTCGCCACCGGCAAGAAACTACCGCTGTGGATCGTGGGATTAACCTATTAAAAAAGCGGTATCCAGCTTGCCGCCGGATACCGCTTTTCATTTATCTTTACCGATCAAGGAATCAGCAACGAGGCTTGATCTGCTTGAAGAAGTCATTACCCTTGTTATCTACCAAGATAAACGCAGGGAAGTTCTCTACCTCGATCTTCCAGATCGCTTCCATACCCAATTCCGGATATTCCACGCACTCGATGCTCTTGATATTGTTCTGAGCCAGGATAGCTGCGGGGCCACCGATAGATCCTAGGTAGAAACCACCGTGGTTCTTACAAGCGTCCGTAACTTGCTGGCTACGGTTACCCTTCGCCAACATGATCATGCTACCGCCATGGCTCTGGAACAAGTCAACGTATGAGTCCATACGACCCGCCGTCGTCGGGCCCATCGAGCCACAAGCCATACCTGCCGGAGTCTTAGCCGGGCCCGCGTAATAAATAGGATGATCCTTGATGTATTGGGGAAGATCCTCGCCACGATCCAGACGCTCCTTCAACTTAGCGTGAGCGATATCACGGCCCACGATGATCGTTCCGTTCAATGACAAACGAGTAGATACCGGATATTTATCCAATTCCTTCAAGATATCTGCCATCGGTTGGTTCAAGTTGATCTTGACAGCGTCGCCCTCACCCGCTTGACGAAGTTCCTCCGGAATCAATTCGCCGGGATGGCTATCCAACTTCTCGATCCAGATACCTTCCTTATTGATCTTACATTTAATATTACGGTCCGCGGAGCAGCTTACACCCAAACCTACCGGGCAAGAAGCGCCGTGGCGAGGCAAACGGATGATACGGACATCGTGAGCCAAATATTTACCGCCGAATTGAGCGCCCAAGCCAATATTCTGAGCGGCGGCCAATACCTCTTTCTCCAACTCCACGTCGCGGAAAGCACGGCCACCCTCGCTACCGGTCGTAGGCAAGCTATCGTAGAAACGAGTAGAAGCCAACTTCACCGTCAATAAATTCTTCTCAGCGGAAGTACCGCCAATCACGATCGCGATATGATACGGAGGACAAGCGGCCGTACCCAACGTCTTGATCTTCTCTACGAGGAAGGGAACCAATGTACCCGGATTCAAGATCGCTTTTGTCTCTTGGTATAAATAAGTCTTATTGGCGGAACCACCTCCCTTTGTCACGCAAAGGAACTCATACTCCATGCCTTCCGTAGCCTCGATATCGATCTGGGCCGGCAAGTTACATTTCGTATTTACCTCGTCGTACATATTCAGCGGAGCGTTCTGGGAGTAACGAAGGTTCTCTTCCGTGTAGGTCTTGTAAACACCTAAGGAAAGCGCTTCCTCATCGCAGTAACCGGTCCAGACCTGCTGCCCCTTCTCACCGTGGATAATAGCCGTACCGGTATCTTGGCAGAAAGGAAGTACGCCTTTAGCCGCTACCTCGGCGTTGCGAAGGAATGTCAAGGCCACGTACTTATCGTTGTCCGTAGCTTCCGGATCGCTTAGGATCTTAGCGACCTGCTCGTTGTGAGAACGGCGAAGCATGAATGATACGTCCCGGAAAGCGGCGTTAGCCATAGCGGTCAAACCTTCTTTAGCGACTTTCAAGATCGGTTTTCCTTCAAACTCAGAAACGGAAACATAATCTTTTGTAAGCAAATAATACTCTGTTGTGTCCGGTCCCTTTTGGAACATCGGCTCGTAGTGAAACGGAGGTGTTGCCATATCTTTAGAATTTAATTATATATTGGTTTTATTTAAGTTTGTCCGTACTTTTCGATTGGCAAACTTAGCGAAAAAACTTGATATATAGATCATGGGGTAAAGAAATATAGCTATATTTGCCCGATATGAAAAAGTTGACCTCTTTATACATTGTATTCCTGCTAACGATGCTAGGTTTTCAAGGAAATCTGAAAGCGCAGGTTAGCCACGGAGGCCGCCCGCTTCCGCTATCGCTCATGCGAAGTACAAACGGACAGATGTTTAAAGAAATGCCTCCGTTCGACGTCCAAGAGGAATTGCGTATCGACTCGCTGAATGAGAGCGACCTAAGAAGCGGTTTCCGTTTTGCCTATAAATTCATAACGGATTACAATCGGTACAACTCGGGCGTAACTTTCACCGGGCCGGATGGGACACGTGTATGGAGACTCGGGATCTACTCGCCCGGGGCCCTTTCCATCAACGTGCTCTTCACGGAATATGAACTGCCCGAAGGCGCCCAGCTCTTCCTATACAATGAGGACCAGACACAGATATTAGGCTCGTTCAATCACCTAAACAACTCGGAGTTAAACCTATTGCCGGTCTCTCCTATCCAAGGGGATCGCCTGATCATAGAATATCAAGAACCGGCCAACGCCTCTTTTCAAGGAAGACTGACCGTCGGGGAAGTCAACCATGGCTACCGGAGCTTGCGGGGGTTAGAACCGGGAGACAACACCTCACTGATCGGTAAAATTCCACCGTTAGCTTGCTATCAAGATGGGACAAACGATTACGCCCAATGGGGGCAAAGCGTCGTTCTCCTGATCATAGACGGAAGTGTAGGGTGCACGGGCACACTGATAAATAATACGGACAATGACGGAAAGCCTTATCTACTCACCGCCTCCCATTGCCTGAACAAGCAATTCACGATGAAAAACCCCGATTATGAGAAAATAGCCGGAAGTATCGTCTGCTTTTTCAACTTCAACAGCCCTTTCTGCGACCCGATCCTAAGGGGAACGGAAGAGATGTCTACCGCATCCACTTACTTCAAGGCGGTTAATGAAATGGCAGACATGGCCTTGTTGGAACTTACCGCCACACCTCCGGTTTATTACAGGCCTTATTATGCGGGCTGGAACGCACAAGAGGTAGGACCTGCCCCCTATACGTGCATCCAACATCCCCAATACTCGGTAAAGCGAATCAGTATATCCGATGAGGATCTGGCTCCCTTTACCTTGACAGATCCAAACATGATTTTTTACGAGAACGCTCATTTACATGTCAAGACTTGGGAAGTAGGTTATACGGCCAGCGGTTCCTCCGGATCTCCTTTATTCAATGCCGACGGAGAGATTATCGGAGCGTTATCCGGCGGGCAGTCCAGTGAGAATAGTCCGAAGAATGATTACTTCTTCTCTTTGAAGAAACCCTGGGACGCGATCGATACCCCCGAGAGACAGCTCAAATATTGGCTAAACCCGTCCGATGACGAGACCAAGGTTTGCGAGGGACTTGATCCGTATAAATCAGCCCCTTGTTTCCGGTTGAGCAACATCTATGACTCCGGTAATCAAGAAAACGCCGAATGTACGCTCTATCCCGGGTCTGAAAAAGCGTATTTGTTCGGGAACAACCCCGCCAATATCACTGAATACGCGGAAGCTTACCAAGTAGCCAAAGCAGGTACCTTATACGGAGCTTATTTCGTAACACCGCCTGCCGGAGCGAATTACAAACAAATGGAAGTGGAAGTTACCGTTTACAGCGGTGACTCTAAGCCCTCTACATTATTATATACGGAAACATTCCAACCCACCTACAGCAATAAATCGATATTGGACGATACGTTTATTGAGACCGCTAAATCCCTAAATCGGTCACAGGAAAGTTATATCCATTTCTCCAAGCCCATAAACGTTAGCGGAAAGTTCTACATCGGCTATAAGCTCAAGAGCGTCCCGGAGAACACGTATTTCTCCGCTTACAATTTGCCCAAAGGCAAAACGACCCGGAATACGGCTTGGGTTCATGATAAAAACGGCTGGAGACAAGCTACCGAATATACGCAAGCAGGTTTTAGCACCTCCTTGTTTATCGATCCCGTCATTCAATACGGTAACCCCGTCAGCAACGAAAAGCTCGAGGCGAACGAGCAGGTACTCATTCATCTCGGTCCGGAGAAAGGCATGGTACACCTTGTTTTGCCGGATGGAATGGAGAAAGCGACTTATACACTGCACTCGGCACAAGGAAAAGTGTCGGAAAACGGAGAGATCACGGACAGGCAAGCTACACTCCATTTCCTAAAATTAACATCTGGAGTCTACTTTCTAACCGTGCACTATGGCGAGGAGCATTATACACAAAAGATTATATTTTAATCAAAAAATATACAATAAGACTTCTGGGAAACCATCCATTGAAAAGAATGGCAAGAGGTACACAGCCATATTTTTTCAATAATTCTACCCATATTTTATGTATAAAACAAGCCTAGGATTCATTAATAAGTATTAATTAAAAAGATTTTATCGCTTCTTTGCTATCCATAACAAAAAAATACTTTAGTTTTGCACGATAATGGCTAAGGGATAATTTGGAAGTGAATATATTAACATAGTAACATTTTAAACTTACATCAAGATTATGAACAAAAAGTTTTTATTGCCATTCTTCGTATTGGCAGCCATTTTAACTCTTTCTTCTTGTTCAAACAAGTTGAAACCGTTGGCAGAACAGTACATTAAAGCAGAGCCGCAGCCGCTAGAGGCTATCGGAGGCAAAGTTCCTGTAACGATCAATGCGACTTTCCCCGCTAAATGGTTCAACAAGAAAGCTGTTGTAACTGTAACTCCGGTATTGCGTTACCAGGGTGGCGAAGCTTGGGGCACTTCTTACACTTACCAAGGTGAGAAAGTAAAAGGTAACAACCAAGTAATCCCTCAAAAAGAAGGCGCTAACGTAACTATGAAGTCTTCTTTCACTTACAAACCCGAGATGAAAAAATCAGAATTGTATTTGACTTTCGACGCGAAGATCAAAAACAAGACTGTTAAATTGCCGGACGTAAAGATCGGTGAAGGCGTTATCGCTACTTCCGAATTGGCAGACGCAGCTACTGCTACAGCAGCTATCGCAGCTGATAAATTCCAACGTATTATCAAAGAGGCTCATGACGCTAACATCATGTTCTTGATCCAACAAGCTAACCTTCGCGCTAAAGAACTGAATTCTGACGCTATCAAAGAATGGAAAGATCTTGTTAAGAACGCTGACGAGGCTCCGAACCAGAATGTAGCTATCGAGATCAGCGCTTACGCTTCTCCTGATGGTGGTTTCAAATTGAACAACACGTTGGCTGAGAATCGTGAAGGAAACACTACGAAATATTTGAACAAGGAATTGAAGAAGATGAAGGTTGACGCTCCGGTTGACGCTCGTTACACAGCTCAAGACTGGGAAGGCTTCAAGGAATTAGTTTCTGCTTCTAACTTGCAAGATAAAGACTTAGTATTGCGTGTGATCTCTATGTACCAAGATCCTGAGACAAGAGAGAAAGAAATCAAGAATATCTCCGCTGTTTACTCTGACTTGGCTGAGACTATCCTTCCGCAATTACGTCGTTCTCGTTTGACTGCTAACATCGAGATCATCGGTAAGTCTGACGACGAGATCAGCGCTTTGGCTAAGAGCAATCCTTCTGAGTTGAATATCGAGGAAATCCTTTACGCCGCTACATTGACTAACAACGACGGTGAGAAGATGGCTATCTATACAAAAGCTTCTGAATTGTATCCTAACTGCTACCGTACTTGGAACAACATCGGTATGATGGCATTCAAGGCTGGTGATTTGGCTAAGGCTGAGCAAATGTTCAACAAGTCTAACTCTATTAAGAATAACGCTTCCACTAACATGAACTTAGGTTTGATCGCATTAACTAAGGGTGACCAAGCTAAGGCTCAACAATTGTTCGGTAACGCTGCCGGCGTAAACGAATTGAGCGAGGCTCTTGGCGTTCTTTACTTAGAGCAAGGCGAATATGCTAAGGCTGTTAACTCTTTCGGTTCTGTTAAGACTAACAACGCCGCTTTGGCTCAGATCTTGGTTAAGGATTACAGCAAGGCTTCTCAGACTTTGAACGGTGTTGCTAATCCTGACGCTGTAACTTCTTATTTGAAGGCTGTTGTTGCCGCTCGTACGAACGACGCTAACGGTGTTATCAACAACTTGAAGGCTGCTATCGCCGCTGATAAGAACATGGCTAAGGAAGCTGCTATCGACTTAGAGTTCGCTAAATACGCGACTAACTCTGACTTCGCAGCTTTAGTAAAATAATTAGAAAATATTCTTTCTAAATAAGAAAAAGACCTCATCCTTTTGGATGGGGTCTTTTTTTATATCCCACCATCCAATCCTACATTTGATAAAAGCGTAACAGGTTGAAATAAATACTGATTATCAATGATTTTTCATGAAATAAATTCGTAGATTTGCAAAATCTAACAAAGTTGTTGTAAATATTAATCAAATAGGGTAAAGAAATTATGAGATCACAAATCTGGAAACAAATGGTGTGGGTATTTTGTCTGCTCTTTCTAATGGGGTCATGCGTTAAACATGACATTTTTCAAGGAGAAGACCCCACGGTAGATCCGAAAGAACCTACCAAAGAAGAAGAAGATTACATAGCCCAGTTCGAGAATTTCGAGAACATACAGGTTAACATATCTTCTCAGCATGAAGGGACCGTATATTCTATTTATTATGAATATCCTTATGAGGAAGGCTCTTTAGTCAAAGATCCTTATTTAATTGGCAAAACCCCGATCCATATAACTTTGGAAGTACCTAAACACGTAAAGAAACTCTATATCCTAAGAGGGGATGGGGAACTTATCGAGAGTGATGTAAAGGACATCACGATCGGCAGCGATACCAAAAGTAGTTTACGGGCTACAAGTGCGATCAGTGATGAAGTCCTTCATCTGATCAATAACAAATACTTTCCCGAAAAAGCATACAATGTAAAAAGCGAGGATTTATATAGATGCTCTGATCTAAAAATCACGGAAACCGTTTTTACCAGCAACTTTAAGAAAGCGGATATTTGGTTGACTTATATAAGCGACGGAGGTATGTCCAAAGGCAACAGTAATATGCATGGTAAAATTTGGTTCTATACATATCCCTCCGAGAAGATGGAGAATCTTACTTTAGATGACTGCACCTTCTATGGAAAGACCAATGGTACCATCCAAGCCATTGACTTCAACAAGATCAATCAAGGCGAGAATTATATCTTTTACTCCAAAGAGGAACAACCAAAGGCTAAGACAGGAGAATATACCCGAATACCCCTAGGAAGATTCGACAAGGGGCTTAACGTCGGTTTCGTATATCGAGGCACAGACCGTCCACAATTCTCCACCCCGGCATTAAATGGGCCGGATAACAATAAAGTGCCAGACAATGGGGCATTCTCCCATAATTATATAGGCCATACCTTAAAATACGGCAATTCTTCTTTCAAAATAGAGAAAAACGTAGCAAACGGATTCATCCACCACATTCAAGAAGGTGATTTTGAAGGAAATATATTGGGAATGGAAAATCGTTGTCCAAACTATAGGGCCTACGACGGAGACTACAACGATATGCTTTGCCTAATCGAAAGTAATCCCGTCGCCATCGAGCCGGCAGAGCCGGTAACCCCTCCCGTCATAGAATCGCAAACGAACAAGAAAGGATTCCTCTTGTTCGAAGATAATTATCCAAACCAAGGCGATTTCGATTTCAATGACGCTGTCATATATTATAGCATCACAGCATATACCGATAAGAGTACCGCAGATGTTTATGCTCAGTTACTGGCTAAAGGCTGTACATTCCACAACCAATTTGGATTTAAGGACGCCAATGGACTAACTCCCTTTTTCTCCGATGTCAATGGATATGTCAATGTGAGAAAATTCGACAAGGAACCGGAAAGTGGGATTACAAAGACATTAACATATAGCTCAACTCAACTGATCATGCCTTACATTGATAACGGGAAGGGACCGGTAAGTAAAAACGTAAAGAATACGGATCTATACCCATATGTGTTGGATATCCCTTATTCGGAAAATAAACCTTTCCATTGGTGTATAGAGAATAAGAGTATTGACAATGCCTATAATTTTGATCAGGATTACCGCAAAGCGCACGGAGATTGGTATGAGACTCCTAAAGATGAATCGCTTGTAATAAAATTCACGACTTCGGATGAAGAGAAGAAAGATCCGGAAAATAAAGAATGAAGTTATGCGAACCCATTGAAGGATCTCTAAAATCCTATAACACATAAAAACGGCGGCCTTTTTAAAAGGTCGCCGTTTTTTATATTTATTCAATAGAAGAATTTATCTACCTTGGCGCTTGCGCTCTGTCTCATCCAAGATGATCTTACGCATACGCATATTATTCGGGGTGATCTCTACGTACTCATCGCCCTTGATGTACTCAAGCGCATCCTCTAGGCTGAATACGATAGGAGGAGCCAAGGAAACCTTGTCATCCGAACCAGAGGCACGCATATTCGTCAACTTCTTGGATTTGGTAACATTTACCACCAAGTCATTGTCTTTGGTATGCTCTCCGACCACCTGTCCAGCGTAAACCTCCTCGCCCGGGGCGATGAAGAAACGCCCGCGGGATTGCAAGTTATTCAGGGCATAAGCGAAAGCCTGACCTGTCTCCATAGCGATAATCGAACCATTCATACGTCGTTCGATATCACCCTTCCACGGTTGATATTCCAAGAAACGGTGTGCCATGATAGCCTCACCGGCAGAGGCGGTCAATACAGCGTTGTTCAAACCGATAATACCACGGGAAGGAATCGTGAACTCCAAGTGCATACGACCATTCTTGCTTTCCATCATGGTCATCTCGCCCTTACGTTTCGTTACCATATCGATAATACGGCTAGAGCATTCCTCCGGAAGATTCACCGTCAATTGCTCTACCGGCTCGCACTTCTCACCATCGATCTCCTTGATGATAACCTGAGGCTGACCTACCTGCAACTCGTATCCCTCACGACGCATCGTCTCGATCAATACAGACAAGTGAAGCACACCACGACCATATACCAACCAAGAATCAGCGGAATCAGTAGGAACTACGCGTAAAGCCAAGTTCTTATCCAATTCTTTCTGCAAACGGTCAAAAATATGACGGGAAGTAACAAACTTACCATCCTTACCAAAGAACGGAGAATTGTTGATCGTGAAAAGCATAGACATCGTAGGCTCGTCGATAGCGATCGTTGGCAATGGCTCCGGCTCGTTCACGTCGGCGATTGTCTCACCGATCTCGAAACCATCGATACCGATAATAGCGCAAATATCCCCGGACTGCACGGAATCAACTTTCGTACGTCCCAAGCCCTCAAATACATCCACTTCCTTGATCCTCGATTTCACCATACTACCATCACGCTTACAAAGCATGACATCTTGGCCCTCTTTCAACTCGCCACGGTGTACACGTCCTACGGCGATACGACCTACATACTTAGAATAATCCAAAGAAGTAATCAACATCTGCGGAGTACCCTCCAACATCTTTGGTTCGGGGATATACTTGATGATCGCATCAAGCACAGCCGTGATATCCTCTTTCGGCTCCTTCCAATCCTCGGACATCCAGCCCTGCTTGGCGGAACCATAAATAGTAGGGAAGTCAAGCTGCTCCTCGGTAGCATCCAGACTAAACATCAAGTCGAATACCATTTCCTGCACTTCCGACGGGCGGCAATTCGGCTTATCCACCTTATTAATTACCACGATCGGCTTCAAACCCAGTTGAATCGCTTTTTGCAAAACAAAACGAGTTTGCGGCATAGGCCCCTCAAAGGCGTCTACCAATAGCAAACAACCATCCGCCATATTCAAGACACGCTCCACCTCGCCACCAAAGTCGGCGTGGCCCGGAGTGTCAATAATATTGATCTTATATCCCTTATAATTGATAGACACGTTCTTGGCAAGAATCGTGATACCTCGTTCCCGTTCCAGATCATTGTTATCCATGAACTGATCCGGTTCTGCCTGTCCTTCACGGAAAAGCTTACCGGCTAATAACATCTTATCCACGAGCGTCGTTTTGCCGTGGTCTACGTGCGCGATAATCGCAATGTTTCTGATCTTTTGCATTGAAGACTAATTTATTGGCTGCAAAAATACGATATTTTTACGATATATATATGACATTCATGCTTCAAAACACAAAAAAGATAGTAGAATCTATTGCAAATCAAAAAGGAATGTCTACCTTTGCGACCGCTTAGATAACATAGTATTAATTTATTAAAGTAAAAAGAATCATGTATTTAGATTCAGCGAAGAAAAAAGAATTATTTGAAAAGTATGGCAAATCAGCAACTAACACAGGTTCTGCTGAGAGCCAAATCGCATTGTTCACATTCCGTATCTCTCACTTGACAGAGCACTTGAAAGTGAATCACAAAGATTACGCTACGGAAAGATCATTGAAGATGTTGGTAGGTAAACGTCGTCGTTTATTGGACTATCTGATCAAGACTGACATCGAGAGATACCGCGCTATCATCAAAGAACTTGGTATCAGAAAGTAAGAAAAAGCTTACTCGAAAATATTAAAAAGGGCAATCCCAAATGGGTATTGCCCTTTTTATTTGTCTTAATCCTAGATATAATAAAATATTAATGTAAATTTGCGCCGTTTAGTATCAAATTATCAAACATTACAGGACTATAAATAACAAATCATACACATGGGAAACAACAAAATTATAGGCGCGAAAATTAAAAATATCCGGGAATCGAAACAACTCTCTATCGAGGAGGTAGCCGAACGCTCCGGGTTAGGTATCGAACAGATAGAACGTATCGAGGGTAACTTGGATTTTCCATCTTTGGCCCCTCTTATCAAAATAGCACGGGTATTAGGGGTACGTTTGGGTACATTCTTGGATGACCAAGCGGAGCTAGGCCCGGTCGTATGCCGCAAAAAGGATAGCGAGGCCGATGGTATCGGGTTCACGAACAACGCGACACAAGGACACAAGCATATGGATTACCACTCGCTCTCACAAGATAAGTCCGGCCGCCATATGGAACCCTTCTTGATCGAGATCGCTCCCTCCGAGGAAGGCGAGGATTTCATCCTGTCCACGCATGAGGGAGAGGAGTTTATCTACGTATTGAATGGCGTCGTAGAGATCAATTACGGAAAGAACACCTATATCCTAGAGGAAGGCGATAGCATCTATTATGATTCTATCGTGGCGCATCATGTACATGCGGCAGCCGACAACAAGGCTCGAATCTTAGGAGTTGTCTATACACCTTATTAAATTCGGCGTTTTATGGAATTACATAACAGAACCCTTGGCCAATGGCTGGAACATTGGGCCGAGAATACACCGGATAAGGAGTATATCGTTTATTCAGACCGTGACTTACGTTTCACTTGGAGCGAATTCAACAAGCGTGTGGACGACATGGCGAAAGGTATGTTGGCGATCGGTATCACCCATGGCACACATGTCGGCGTATGGGCGACGAACGTACCGGATTGGTTGACATTCCTATATGCAGGCGCGAAGATCGGTGCCGTATTGGTCACGATCAATACGAACTATAAACAAAGCGAGCTGGAATACCTAGTAGAGAACGCCGATATCCATACGATGTGTATCACAGACGGCGTGTTTGATGGAAGTTACGTGGACATGGTCTATACCATGTTGCCGGAATTGAAGACCTCCCAACGGGGATATTTGAAAAGCGAGCGTTTCCCACGCTTGAGAAATGTAGTATATATCGGACAGGAGAAATACAGGGGTATGTACAATACGCCCGAGATGTTGCTCCTCGGACAAAATATAAAGGATGAGACCTTAGAGGCTGCCAAAGCGAGAGTAAATTGCCACGACGTTGTCAATATGCAATATACGTCCGGTACGACCGGCTTCCCGAAAGGGGTCATGTTGACTCACTACAACATCGCCAACAACGGTTTCTTGACGGGTGAGCATATGAAATTCACCGCCGACGATAAGCTTTGTTGCTGCGTACCTCTCTTTCATTGCTTTGGCGTGGTATTAGCTTCCATGAACGTATTGACGCATGGATGTACGCAAGTGATGGTCGAGAAATTCGATCCGCTATTGGTATTAGCTTCTATACATAAAGAGCGTTGCACGACCGTGTACGGCGTGCCTACCATGTTCATTGCCGAGCTGAACCACCCGATGTTCGAGATGTTCGACCTCACGTCGTTACGTACCGGTATTATGGCAGGTTCTCTTTGCCCGGTTGAACTCATGAAAACCGTGGACGAGAAGATGCACATGCGTGTAACCAGCGTGTATGGATTGACAGAGACCTCACCGGGTATGACCCACTCCCGTATCGAAGATCCGGCCGAGGTGCGTTATAATACCGTAGGCCATGAGTTCGAATTTACCGAGGTACGGGTTATCGATCCGGAGACCGGCGAGGAATGTCCCGTTGGCGTACAAGGCGAGATGTGTAACCGCGGTTATAATAACATGAAAGGTTACTATAAAAACGAAGCCGCTACCAATGAGGCGATCGACAAGGATGGCTTCCTGCATTCCGGCGACTTGGGCGTTCGTGATGAGAATGGAAACTTCCGTATCACCGGCCGTATCAAGGATATGATTATCCGTGGAGGCGAGAATATCTATCCACGTGAGCTGGAGGAATTCCTTTATCATTTCCCCGGCGTGAAAGACGTGCAAGTAGCCGCTGTTCCTTCCAAGAAATATGGAGAGGAAGTGGGTGCCTTTATCATCCTTCATGATGGTGTGACGGCTACGGAGGAAGAGGTGAAAGATTTCTGCCGCGGAAAGATCGCCCGGCATAAGATCCCGAAATACATCTTCTTCGTCGATACCTTCCCGATGACCGGAAGCGGAAAGATACAGAAGTTCAAGTTGAAAGACCTCGGGCTGAAACTATTGCAAGAGCAAGGTATCACGCCGGCCTGACGATTTAGTGGACAGCTAACAGTTGACAGTTACTTTAAAATCTTCATAATGGGCGGCACGATCTTCCCGTGTCGCCCATTTTCCTAAAGAACGATGGACGGAATCAACACACTGCGTTACTCGGATTTATTTTTAGCGATGTATTTCGATGGCGGGAAGAGCTGCCTGCACCGGAATCATTCGCATGTGTTGGTGTATGTATATTCCGGAGAGATGGTAATCGACGAGAAAGGCCAAATCACCCGGTTACATAAAGGAGAATGCGCTTTCATCCGCAAGGACTTCAGCGTGCAGATGACGAAACAAGCATGGAATGGCGAGCAGTTCAAGGCGATCTTCTTGATGTTCACCATGAAGTTCCTACGCGACTTTTACAGCAAATTAGATCGAAATACTCTCCCTAAAGATGCCAAGCGAGATCAGGTAAGCCTTTACAAGCTACCGTCCAACCGTCCCGATATCGTAAGCTTGTTTGAGTCGATGACCCCTTATTTCAATTCCAAGATCCAACCAACAGACGAATTGCTGCAACTAAAAATGATCGAGGGCGTTTATGTGTTGCTCCATACCGACAAGAATCTATATGCCTCTATCTTCGATTTTACCGATCCATGGAAGATAGACATACTGGAATTCATGGAGCGGAATTATATGAACGATATTTCCATGGAAGAAATCGCCAACTATACGGGACGCAGTCTCTCCACATTTAAACGTGATTTCAAGAAATGTAGCGCTCTCTCGCCCCGGGAATGGCTCATCCGACGCCGCCTTGAAGCCGCACATGGGCTGATACGTAAAGGGGGGCGTAAGGTCTCGGAGATTTGTTTCGAGGTAGGCTTCAAGAACCTTTCCCATTTCTCGAAAATCTATAAGATAGCGTATGGCGTACCGCCAACCGAGGATATATAATATTTATAATGGCCCACACAACAAAGCTATTTGAACCACATAACAAAGCCTCTATACCACTCCCTCCTTATCTTCGCGACATAAATAATAACAAAATGTAAATCAAATGATCATGACAAAGACAACGGAAGAGAAAGTAGCTTTAGTAACCGGTTCAGCGATGGGTATCGGACTCGCTTGCGCTGAAGCCTTCGCCAAGGCTGGATACATAACCGTATTGGCAGACATCCGTGAGCCGGGAGAACAGGTAGAGAAATTAGTAGCCGAGGGACATAAGGCCGTAGCATATCGGTGCGACGTATCAAACACGCAAGCCGTAAAGGAGATGATCAACTGGATCGTAGTTACCTACGGAAGACTGGACGCGGCTCTTAACAACGCAGGCATACAAACACCGCAACGCCCAATGGCGGAAATCACCGACGATGAATTCGACCGTACCGTGGCTGTGGATTTGAAAGGTGTCTGGAACTGCATGCGTTATGAGATCCTGCAAATGCTGAAACAAGGCGGCGGCGCCATCGTCAACACCTCATCGCAAGGTGGAGTCACGGGATTTCCGGGGCAAGCGGCCTACATAGCCTGTAAGCATGCCGTTATCGGACTGACACGTACCGCCGCTATCGACTATGCGGCAAAGAATATCCGCATCAATGCCGTATGTCCGGGCGTTATCCGTACGCCGATGGCGGAAGACTTAATGCGGCGTGACCCTTCCTTGGAGAAGGAGCTGGTGCGCGACATTCCCGCAGGGCGGCTCGGTAAACCGGAAGAGATCGCCAACGCCGTACTTTGGCTATGCAGCCCGCAAGCGAGCTTCGTAGATGGGCATGCGTTATTGGTAGATGGAGCCTTCAGTATCCATTAAATCGCAAAACTACAGAGAGTCCAATACTGCAACGCCGTTGCAGTAACGAACCCACCTACCCCTCGGCAAGCCTCTGCCCTAGATGGAAATTCATAGATAAAGAACACCTACTATCAACGCTTTTTCGTACCTTCGCGTCTCAACCATTTATAGTATTAATTTATGTCACAATTATTTCCAACTAATCTGCCTTATAAAGTGGCAGATATGAGTTTGGCTGAATTCGGTCGCAAAGAGATCGAGATCGCCGAACACGAAATGCCGGGATTAATGGCGCTACGCCAGAAATACGCCGATCAGAAACCCTTGAAAGGCGCACGTATCACCGGCTCACTGCATATGACTATTCAGACGGCGGTGTTAATCGAAACATTAGTTGCGTTGGGAGCGGACGTTCGCTGGGCTAGCTGTAACATCTTCTCCACACAGGACCATGCGGCAGCTGCTATCGCGGCTGATGGCGTACCGGTATTCGCTTGGAAAGGCGAGACGCTGGAGGAGTATTGGTGGTGTACGGACATGGCGCTTCGTTTCCCGGAAGGTAAAGGCCCTCACATGATTGTTGACGATGGCGGAGACGCTTCCTTGCTGATTCACATGGGATATCGTGCAGAGAACGATGCGGAGACCATCAACCGCAAAGGCGGTAATCATGAGGAACAGGTAATTCTAGATACATTAAATCGTATCCTTCAAGAAGATAACAGCCGTTGGCACCGTACGGTAGCCGAGATGAAAGGTGTGTCGGAAGAGACGACCACCGGCGTTCACCGTCTGTATCAGATGATGGAGAAAGGTGAGTTGCTGGTTCCGGCTATCAATGTTAATGACTCCGTGACGAAATCCAAGTTCGATAACCTATACGGTTGCCGTGAGTCTTTGGCGGACGGCATCAAGCGGGCTACGGACGTTATGATCGCCGGCAAGGTGGTAGTCGTTGCCGGATATGGTGACGTAGGTAAAGGCTGCTCTCACTCCATGCGCTCTTACGGGGCCCGTGTACTCGTGACCGAGATCGATCCGATCTGCGCCCTGCAAGCCGCTATGGAAGGTTTCGAGGTTACGACCATGGAAGAGGCCGTGAAAGAGGGTAACATCTTCGTTACGACCACCGGAAACTGCGATATCATCACGATCGAGCATATGACACAGATGAAAGACCAATCGATCGTATGTAACATCGGTCACTTCGACAACGAGATACAGGTGGATAAGCTTGTCAACTATCCGAATATCAAGCACACGAATATCAAGCCTCAAGTGGACAAATATACGTTCCCGAACGGAAACTCCATCTTCTTATTGGCAGAGGGACGCTTGGTAAACTTAGGTTGCGCTACGGGACACCCGTCATTCGTAATGAGCAACTCATTTACGAACCAAGTTCTTGCCCAGATGGATTTATGGCAAATGGCCTATGAGGTAGGCGTATATCGTTTGCCGAAACGTTTGGATGAGGAAGTTGCCCGCCTACACTTGGAACGTATCGGCGTGAAATTATCTACATTATCACAAAAGCAAGCTGATTATATCGGCGTACCGGTAGAAGGACCGTACAAGGCTGATCATTACAGATACTAATTAATTGAAGATTGAAAGTTGAGAATTGATAATGAAGGGAGGGCAGCTCCTGTAGTTCTCGATTCTTAATTTTCAATTTTCAATTCTTAATTTTCAATTACCATGCGTTTCGCTATTCTCTCCCCTATTTATCCCTATCGTGGCGGTATCGCCCAATTCAGCGGGATGCTTTATACGGAATTAGTAAAGGAAGGTCATGAAGTAAAGGCTTTCAACTTCAAACGTCTTTATCCGGATATCTTATTTCCCGGCAAGACTCAATACGTAGAAGCGGGAGACCGTGCGATCGAAATCGAGAGCGTGCGAGTATTAGATAGCGTCAACCCGGTTAGTTATTTCAGTACCGTAAACGCCATTCGTTCCTATGCGCCGGACGTACTGATTATCTCTTACTGGATGTCCTTTTTCGTTCCCGGATACGCCCACGTAGCGAACCGGATGAAAAAGCATTGTAAGGTAATCACCCTTATCCACAACGCGATTCCCCATGAGCCGCGTTTCTTCGACAAGCCTTTAGCTTCGTTACTTTTCAAGCAATGCCATGGCTTTATCGTGATGAGCGATAACGTGCGGTATGATTTGCGGAAACTTTACCCGGGCGCTAAATATATCCAGAACCCACACCCGCTTTACAATCATTTCGGGAGTAAGATCAACAAGAACGAGGCGTGCCGGAAATTAAGAATCCATCCGTCCAAAAAGAATCTTCTATTCTTTGGACTGATACGGGATTATAAAGGATTAGATCTGCTGATAGAAGCGATGGGACAGCTTAACGAGGATTACCATCTCATTATAGCCGGCGAATGTTACGGTAGTTTCGAGAAGTATCAGGCTCTGATCGATGCATCTCCGGCAAAAGAACGTATATTCGTCCACTGTGAATATATCAGCGACGAGGAAATCCCCATTTATTTCTCAGCGGCGGATGCCTTAGTACTCCCCTATCGCTCCGCCACTCAAAGTGGTGTCGTATCCGTAGCCTACAATTACGATTTACCTATGTTAAGTACTCCCGTAGGCGATTTCAAGAACAGCATCGAAAAGCCGGGTACAGGCATCGTAGTGCCTGAGATATCCGCGACGGCCCTCGCCCAAGGTATCGAGGAACTTTTCACCCCCTCACAGCAAGCCACCATCCCTGCGAACATATCCAAAGAAAAAGCAGCCCTCTCGTGGGAAACCCTAACGAGAAAACTGCTCGATTTTATCAATAGCGGTTTCATCTAGTTGTAGAGACGGGGCGTGCCCCGTATCTACAACCAACCGGAATTTATATCTCTTTTTGCTTTCTAGCTTTCCAAATCGAATATCCTACCGCACCAATCAATAACAACAAGATAATCAACGAACTGAAAGAAGTAATATAAGCCGCCGTAATATAACCTTGCGGTCTAAACTCAAATACGATCTGATGCTCTCCCGCAGGAACTAACATAGCCCTTAATATCCAATCCGCCCGGAAATGCGGAGCGGGCTTCCCATCAATCGTAGCCTCCCATCCCGGTTGATAATAGATCTCAGAGAATACTGCTAATTGCTCAGAATTAGTCTTCGTCGTATAAACTAACTTATTAGGGCGATAACTATCCAATGTTATCGTAGCGGTAGAGTCCAATTGAGGCGTGAAACCTTTCACCTCATCAGCGAAACGTTTATCGACAACCGCCGTCGTTAACGGATTGATCGTATTCAACGCCGCTATTTCCGCATCCGCATTCTCCACGACCTCCACTTTATCCACAAACCAAGCGTTGCCGAAAGCAAACGGATTCCTCAAAGGCGGTTGCTCCGGATTATAGATAATATAACGTGTATTTAGCATATTCAAGGACGGGCAAGCAGCGAACGCCCCCATCAAATCCTCCGCGGTCTGCGCTTTCTGGAAAGCCCCGATAACCGAGTTAAGCTCTCCTTGCAGACGGTGGTCGATCAGTTCTTGGTACCGTCTCAGCTTCGCCGCATAATAACCACCGACGGAATGGTGATAGTACGAGGTCGTTGTCTCCAAGAAAGGATTATTCAAATTCAAGACACGATAAGAAAGGTCCTTATCCTTCATGATTTCCTGATCGGCTACCGTCTCTTTATATATCTCCGTAGGTTTCTGGCGGATAAAGTTACTATCGTTCAAATACCGTTTATCCACCGTCCATAAGTCAACCAGCATCAAGACCGCAACACCGATCCCTACGAATGTCGCCACTTTCTTCCGATCTTTCGAGGTATAGAACCAGAACAACAAAGCCGCCCCTAATAAGATAAAGACCAAAGAGCGCAACGCATCCGCCGAAGCCAAGGAAGCACGATCCATTAACAAGGCGTTGTAATACCAATCCGGCAACTGATATTGAGCGTCGAAAGAAGAACGGAAATCCAACAGCATACTCGGCATCAACCAAAGGATTAAAGAAAGCCCCCCCGTGATAGCCAAAGCAGCGATCAATCCTCTCTTCAACAAGGCATCGCTCACGGTCTCGGATAACACCTCTTTCAATCCCCATATAGCGATAATAGGAAACACCATGCCCGGAATAACCAATGCCATCTCTACGGTACGGAACTTATTATACATCGGCAAGTAATGGAACATAAAGTCATTGAAGCTATCAAAATTACGTCCCAATGCCAGCAATATCAAAAAGACAGAACCTCCGAATAACCACCATTTCATCGGATTCCGGATCACGAACATTCCCAGAACAAACAAGAAGCAGACCAATGCCCCGAAATAAACCGGCCCGGAAGTAAATGTCTTCTCTCCCCAATAAGTAGGAGCCTGTACCTCTTTTCCGACTTGAGCGCCTTTCGCCCTTAATTCCTTATATAACTCAGAATCCGGGCCTAGCATTCCACCCGAACTTCCACCATAGGCATTCGGGACCAACAAGGTCAACAACTCCCCTTTTCCATAGCTCCAAGCGAACGCATAATCCTTGTCCAAGCCGGAAGAGATCTTCTCGCCCGAAGGGGTCGTTGTCGTTAATTCCGTAGCCCCACGGATAGAGTTCTGTCCCAAATCCCATTGAGCATACATATTCTGGGCATTCGGCAACACCGCCAATATCACGCATCCAGCCATAATAGCGGTTACCGTACCTAGTTCTTTATAAGCTTTTTCCTTCAGTTTATTGAACAAATATCCCAAATAAACGAAGAAGCAAAGTAATAATAAATAATAAGTGATTTGCAGGTGCGTATTCGCGATAGAGAAAGCGACACCCAACAAGAACACGACCGCCCCCCATAAATACTTACGCTTGAACAACAGGGCCATACCCGCCAACGTTAATGGCATATAAGCGATTACATACGCTTTCGTGACATGGCCGGCCTCTATAATGATCAGATTATAAGATGCTAAAGCGAAAGCGATAGCACCAGCGATCGCCAACCACCAATTTACGCCCATGACACACATCAAGATATAGAAACAAACGAATCCGGTAAACACCATCCCCGCATCCATATACCCCAGCGCTTTTAAAGGCTTCTCCACTAAAAGATATCCGGGAAATCGTGGAGCCGGATTTCCATATCCCGACACATAAGGCATTCCGCCAAACATAGCATCAGACCATGCGCTGAATTCTCCCGGTTGGGCCGTCTTCTCATATTCATCCATCTGGCTATTCCCCATACCGATAGCCTTTTCCGTATCCCCTTGCCGGACGATTTTACCCTCAAATACGGCCGGAGAAAAATAAATCACCGTCAATACCAAGAATACGGCTATCGCTGCGATATGTTTTCCCCATTTACTCATTATACTCCGCATAAAACTTATCTATAATTTATTGTTTATACTCTACCTTTAAACCATTTGGCAAAATAGAATCTCACGGCGAACCAACCATGCAACAGAATCGTCGACACCTTGCCATAATACTTACACATGACCTCATATCGCTCCTTTAAGGAAGCTTTCCGGTTCACACTACTTAACCCTTCCTCCAAAAAATTAGACAGGATCAAACGTGTATTATGTATTCTTTTCGATCGTCTCAGACATTGGATACACCAATCATAATCCGCCGTCAAACGGTATTCCGTATTATATAACGGAGCGATCTCCCGTTTTGATATAAACGACTGGTGACAAACCAACATTCCCATCCGAAAACTTTTCCAAGTCAGTTTCTCCGGTGCTTTCAATCTGCGCATCCCTAATGATCTACCCTCCGCATCAACGATCCGGGTTTCTCCGTAAATCACGTCTGGCAAAGATACTTTCTTTTTCAAAGACGCCACAATTCTTTGCACGGTATCTGCGGTATAAAGTGTATCCCCCGCATTCAGGAACCACACATAATCCCCTGTAGCCCGCTTCAATCCCTTATTCATAGCATCATACAAGCCTTTATCAGGCTCGCTTATCCAAGAAGCGATACCGGACTCATATTGCTTGATGATCTCTACGGTCTTATCCTTCGACGCTCCGTCAATCAATATATACTCAATATTCGGATACGACTGGCTAAGTACGCTCAATATCGTACGCTCCAGCCATCGCTCCGCATTATAGGTGATCGTTATGATCGAAAATGTAGGTTGCTGATTCATTTCCATTATCTCTTATAAATTTCCGACTTGTCTCACACGATATTTTTGTAAAGGATGCTTAGGAGAAGACGGATATAATCTCTCTAGTAGCCCATCCTCTAACATTCTTGGTATAACCCGATTAATTAAATAAGAAGCCTCTCTATGAACAGCTTCCGCTATTATTTCCAGAGCTACATAATCCTCACAAACAGATAGTATTAACCTCGACAAATCCTCATAACGCATATATTTCTTACTTTCATCCTTCTCCAGTTTGCTTTCATCTTTTTGAGGCTTGCTTTCATCCTTCTTCAGTTTGCTTTCATCCTTTTGAGGCTTGCTTTCATCCTTCTCCAAAAACAGCAAACGGTACCTAGTTCCCCGGCCATTTCCTATAGACTCCAAAAAACCAGCATTGCACATACTTTTCAGTAGCTTTGTAATATTTGAGCTATGTTGGTTCAAAATATATTGAAGTCTTTCATTAGATACTTGTTTTTCAGAGTAACAAAGAGCCAAAACCGTGAATTGATCATATGGAATTCTTTCAATTTCCCGTCCAAACAGACGCTTAAGTTCTTCTAAGACTTCCTCTGGATACAAACTTTCCATCGGTAAATTCAACACCACCCGATCCGGGTGACTTTGCTCCTCTACAAATGGAGGTCTCCAATTCGCATTTTTCCAACCCATAAAAATCTTATTCACCCCACTTCCTGCTTTCTCAGAGAAGCCAATCAACATAAAATACGAGAATCTCTCGGATGTTCCTCATCCGCATCGGCAATCATTCTGCGAACTTCCGTATCCATATATTTATAATCTCCCTCATTATTTCGTTTATAAGTATGTCCATTTATTCCATTTTTCCACAAATGTAGCAATTTTCAATCTATGGTATGATCAAACTACGATACAAATCAATATACCTCCTCGCAACAACCGATTCCTTATAACAATCATGTACATTGCGGATACAAGCCTCTTTTAATCGCAAAGGCTCTCGATTATCAATTACCCACTTGATACCCGTAGCCAAGTCATCCGTATCCTTATATTTCGCCAGATATCCATTTTCCAAGTGGTTTATAATATCAGTCTGCCCGCTATTATCAAAACTCACCGCCGGACAACCACAAGCCATCCCTTCTATAATAGTCTGGCCAAAAGTCTCATACAAAGAAGCTACCACCGTCACGTCAGCTGCGGCATATAATTTCGCAATCATAGAAGGATCACTCAAAGATCCCATACATACATAAGGAATCGGAATTTCCGACAAAAAAGAATCATCTCCTTTGATACCTCCAAATAAGACCAAGAAATAATCTTCCTCTCCTTTCCTCTCTTTCAATATAGATAAAGCCTTGACAAGATATTCAAAACCTTTAATCGGATCATTGATACGTGCGGCTCCCATCAAGATGATTTTCTTATCCAAAGGTAAAGATAAGCTCTTCCTAGCCTCCTCCTTATCAGAAGGTACAAACAGACTTGTGTCAATCACATTCGGAATCACCTCTACAGGCAACCTATTGGTCAACGCACTATCTTGAGCTTGTTGTCTTAACCAAGTACTTACCGCCACCAGTTGTATCTTAGAATCCGCCAAAAAACGTTTCTTATTAAAAACATGATACGACAAATCCTTTTTATCGCTCGAACTTAGGAAAGGGCATTCTCCACATTCTTTCTTGAACCTCTCGCAACCGAACGAATAATGGCAAATCGCCGTACATGGCCACATATCGTGCATAGTCCATACGATGGGTTTCCCGATCAGCGCCAGCTTTCTTATATCCGCCAAAGACAAGAAACCTTGATTGATCCAGTGTAGATGGATCACATCCGCAGCCTTCACCAAGGGGTGATCAGACAAATCCGTACCCGTATTGGCTATAGAGACCTGAAACAAAGGCTTTCGCCTGAAATGATTACAGATAAAAATAATCAACCGCTCCCACACGAACCGAATAAAGTTCCATCGGCTCGCCCAAAAGCTATCATTAAGAGCAGTCACCCACTCATCCCCCGTCTTCCGATCACGCACCAACATAGAAACCTCTACACCGGATTTACCCAATGCCTTCGCCAGCCGGTTCGCCGCTACTGCCGCTCCACCGGTTAATTCAGAAGTATTTAATATCAAGATATTCATTTTTGCTCTATTATTTGCCAAAACCATCTTTCATGCAAAAGGTTCGTTCTTATAATTCATCACCGATACATAAAGTAACGAAAATAATCGCTACAAGAGACCGGAAAATAGATAGCTCGTAATACTGAAAAGGATAAATCCTTTTCAGTAGAATAAAATATTTTATTCCGCAAACGCACACACAACATGGCCAACCGCATTCTGGCCTGCACGGAATGTTTGCTTTGATAGAAAGCCAAACATAGAGCATTCGTTCTCGATATAGTATCAGCTGGAATGGCGGACAACAACTCATAAAGCTTGGAAAAGTAGGCATCCATTCCCTCACGTACCTTAGGATGTCTATAATACGCAAACGTACGGCACAAATAATCCAACATATTCATAGGAGTCTTCGCATAGTTCATTGGCTCACTATATGTAACAGCTTGCAAATGCCTACGCTGATTGACCAACACCCGATCCAGATAAACCAACTTCTCATAGCTCTCCACTACGATCTGGAGGAAATGGTCGTATAAGAAATAATCAGACCAATACGCCCAATCCGGTATCTTATCAAGAAGAGCACGTTTGAACAGCATCGTATGACCGGCAATCATGGAACAATAAATCGTTCTTTCCAAACATCGATTCGCTACTCTCTCATCAAAAAAAGTCTTAACACCATTCGTGTCCGAGAAAGGTCTCGTCATGCCAGCGCACAACCAAGCATCCCCTATTGCCTCTACTTGCCATTCCAGTTTACGCGGCTCCCAAATATCATCTTGGTCAGATATAGCGATAAAATCTCCTGTAGCCCTATAAAAAGCCGAAAAGAAATTTCGATTAACCCCTTTTCCGGATTCATTCATATAGACCTTGATAAAGGGATATTTGCGCTGATAGCCTTGCAGCACTTCCCAAGTTCCATCCGTAGAATGGTCATCTTGGATAATGAGCTCATAAATAGGATACGTCTGTCCAATAATAGACTCAATCTGTTCCGCAACAAATTTAGCCCCATTATACGTACACATCACAACCGAAATAGTCCTTCCATCCGTCATGGCATCCTGTCGATTAATCATCAATTGTCTTATTCGCTTTTTCAACCAAGCTCGTCACCTCCTCCAAGGAATCTCGATACATCTCATAGAGTTTTCCCCGGTTCTTTATCTCTTGGAAACCCATCAACCCTTTATTCCAGATCCGCATACCTCCGGCAATCATCGATTCAAAACCTGCGTTATACCAGCCTACTTTCAACCCGGATAGCCAAGCCCGCAAACACAACTCCGTATCATCACACTGGAAAGGAGCGAACGAGAAATCAATATGCCCTAAATGTTCAATATATAATTTCTTATTCAGTAACATAGGCGCCCTATTCACCGAATGGACGAAACGGAAATCCTTGCCTTTAAAGAAAGCGGAAGGATAAGAGCCGTTATATCCCCATTTCTCCTTCTCATCAATCACGAAATCCAATCCATTCAAACCACCCAATATAGCCATATCCGAATATTTCTTAAAATAGGCGACACCTTTATCCACCCATCCAAGATCCGTGATCTTGTCATCATCCTGCATCAAGACAATATATTCGCCATTCGCGAAACGAATAGTCTTGTCATACATCACGTTCTCATACAAGTCGTTGGCACGCACCAAAAACTCATTACCACGAGTAAGATACCTCATAAGAGACTTAGAATGTTTGTATTCAGAGCCATCATCTATTACTACGATTTCCGCATTCGGGTACTCACGTAATTTGCTGACAATACGCTTTACACCCACACTTTTATTATGAGATTCTATAATAAAGCTGACAAGCGGTTGATTGGTATATCCTTTCGCCAACCAATCCTCATAAGTTTTCTGCTTTCTTTTAAAAACACGTTTCGCTAACGCCCAATAAACTTTCTCCCAATATAAACGAATATCCATTCTTACTTATCCTATTATAGAGTTTAACTGATTGAAAAAAGAAATTATGTATTGATCATAACTATAACCCATCTTATTCGCTTTCAATGATATTTGTCTAAGACCTTCACAATCCTCCAGACCTTCCGCCAATTTCTCCGCAAGATCCGTTTTAGATGCCGGATCAAAGAGATCACCATTTTTCCGTGGCTCAATCAAACAAGCCGCTCCCGCAACAACAGAACATAACGTATAACAACCGGCTAATAGAGCCTCATTCACCACCGCTCCAAAACGCTCATAATAACTTGGCAACACAAATATCTGGCCGATATTATAACAAGCATATAGATCCTCTCCCTGCTTTTTCCCAGCGAAAATCACGTGGTTAGCCAATCCATTTCTCTCCGCATGTCGCTCTAAGGCCTCTCTCTGATCACCATCACCAACAAATAAAAGAATAGACTTAGGATATCTTTTTACCACCAAGGCGAAAGCATCCAGTAAAAAGAATAAATTCTTGATATCTATTAAACGACCGACAAACAACAAGACTTGCCTTCCTTCCAAATGATACGTATCCTTCAATATCCTAGAAACAGGCAACGCATTCTCCAATAGCAACCTAAAGTCTTGATCTTTTTGTATAATCGGAAAAAACAAAAATTTCTGTCGTGTCTGAAAACGCTCAACATACCAAGACAGCACATCATCGTTTGTCAAAATAATACCACTGTAAAGCTTAACCGCTATAAAACGCATACATCTTTTCACAAGAGTTGCGCTTTCTGCAATCTCTTTGCTATCATCACAGATCGTAAAAATAGACAATTTCCAGTTGAATAGAAATTTATAAACCAGCAATAATAAACCCAAGATATTATACTCACTACAAAACACCACATCCGGCTGTTCCTTCTTCAAGATCGAGAGAACCTGTGTCCTAAGATTCTTAATCCCGAATAATCCCGGAGCTAGAAAGCGAGGCACAAACTCCAATCGCCCTCTCAACTCGTCTTGAGCGAACGATTGCTCCAATACATCTCCAAATTCAAAATAGAATATAGCATCAAACTCCTTATTCAAGGAATTAAAAAAATCTACCCGATAAGGAGCTATCGCCGGATGAAAAACCACAAGTTTCTTTTTCATTTCAAAATGCGTTTTATCTTTTCGGAGTTCCAAACCTCCATATTCGTCTCCAGTTTCATTTTCCAATAAGCCCATCTTTTCCGATTTCCCAACAAAAGAAACTGAAAAATCCGGATATAGCTCTTCAGTTGCGTAATGGCAAAAATCAATCGACACCCAAAGATACCATAGACCTTTCTAAAATAAATATATTGTCCCTCATATAAGAAATAAAGACGGGACTGTTTTATATAAGAGGCACGCCCCTCCAAATGTGTGATTTGAGCCGAAGGTACGGAGTATATATCCCAACCCGATCGATGAATCCGGAGACACAATTCTGTCTCCTCATAATTCATGAAGAAATCCGCATCAAACCCCCCTATCGAAGACAACACCGACCTCCTCACCATCAAATCCGCACCAGTAACAGAAGCCACCTTTATCGGCTTCCCCTCATGATTGAAAAACAAAGAACGTCTAGACGAAAAACATAGTGAAGGTATATATAAGATTCCCAATAACTCCCATAAAAAAGACGGATATTTACGACTAAAAGAAGTGGTGGCGTTCCCCTCTTCATCATATAGGTTACCTCCACAAGCCCCGACATTCACATTAAGTTCCAGAAAACGGAATAATTCTCCTATCGCATTATTCCGTAAAAGAGTATCCGGATTTAAAAAGAATATATACTTTCCATCCGCCTTTTTTAAACCAAGATTATTCGCTCGTCCAAAACCAACATTCTTTTCAGACTGAATGGTTATCACGTCCGGATGTATTTCTTGTATCTTAGCCAATGACCCATCACCGGAGTTATTATCTACAATAATAATCTCATACAGGATTCCCTGTGTTTTTTCCTTCACCGAGTTGATACTATCTATCAGCAATCGGCTAGTTCTATAGTTTACATATATAATAGAAACATCCATATAGTAGCCACACTTAAGAAAACAAACGCCTCATTCTTGATAAACCCTTTGCCAATCGAGGAGAAAAATACCCTATATACAACATCACCGCAACCAATCGATTCTTGTCAAGCACAAACCGTTGAACGATTTTATCATTTAAATAAAAATCCCTTACATACCCCCGAATCCGATTAGTCTTATCTTCATTCAACAAGCTTGATCTTAAATAAAGGCAACAGGCACTTAAAGCACAATATAAAATCCTATGGTATATTTCTACCTTATAAGCATTTACGGCCATCATATCAAAAAGGCCAACTATATAATAATAATTTTGTTCCGCTAATTTCCTACTATTTCTCTCATGCATTATAGAGGACGAACGTTGAACATAATAATAAGAATAACCACAACAGCAATAGGCTGAAGAGATATTGTTACAAAGCTGCAACATAATAACTTGATCCTCTCCTAATGTTACATTCGTAAAAGAGGGACATTGTATGGCCGTATCGTACAATGTTTTTGATATCAATTTACCGCAAAGACTATCCCCCGTATTATCGATAATCAGTTTCTGGAATTCTTCTCTTTCTAAAACACCCTCCTCATGGAAAAAACTCGGGATTGGGGTGACAACTCCATTTTCTTCTTTATAAAAATTAGCCACAACTAAATCCACGGAATGCAGAACAGATTTATCCAACAAGCACTCTACGGCATCAGATGGTAAATAGTCATCTCCATCCAAAAAGAACAGGAAACGTCCAGAGGCTTTTTGAACACCAGAAATCCTAGCTCGATATAAGCCTTGGTTTTCCTTATCAATAAGAATCACACGAGGATCTTTCTCTTGAAAGGATTGAATAATTTGGAGAGATTGGTCTTTTGAACCATCATTCACTACCAAGATTTCAATGTTTCGATAAGTCTGAGCGATACAAGATTCTAAGCATCTAGGTAAATACTCCTCTACATTATAAACCGGTATAATAATCGACACTTTTTCCATAACCTCAATTCTAACAAAAAATCAAAAGATTAATCATACTGTAAATCTCCATGTGGTTTTATTTCCTCCATTTGTTTAAAAGTAAATTCACGCCTTCCAAGAATACGACAGAACGCAACCGCCATAAAGCGAACGCATAAAAAAGAATTGACAAACTAATTTTCAATAGTAACAATATATATAGATTCTCAATCTTAATCGTTAAGACATATACCACAAAGAAGACGAACAAAGTAACCACCAAATAAGGTAACACATCTTGCGCCAATTGTACCAAACGGACACGAATCAATCGATAAACCAAAAGATGCCACACAAATAACATAAATACATAAGTAAGCACATATGCAACAACCATACAAAGAATACCAAAAGATGCAGTAAGCCATAATATAGCCAATTGTAATATACCATGGAACACATTCGCATATAAAAACGTATCCGATTTCCCGTGCGAGACAAGAACTTGGGTATATAGCAATATAAGCGGTCCTATCGCCCCTTGAACGCACAATATTTGTAATATAGGTACACTCTCCAACCATTTATTGCCAATCGTGGCACAGATAAACTCCTCAGCTATAAAAGCCAATCCCATCATAGCTGGAAACGACACGAACGCAGCGAAACGAACCATCTTGCGGAATACATTCCGCTGACGTTCCAAATCATCATTCACTTGCACGAATACAGGTTGCGCCACCGAATTGATCATATTGTTCAACATCGAACCTCCCATAGTCATCCACTTATTTCCTTGCGAATAATAGCCTAACACATTAGCGTTATATAATTTACCCAACAAAACAGAAAACACATTATTATTGACCTGTTGGAAAATATTCGTAAGGAACAACTTTACACTAAACGGGAACATCTCTTTCAGAGGTTCGATCGAAAAATCAAGACTAGGACGCCAAGATACAACCATCCATTTCAACAAAGATACACTTGCCACATACACCGTACTTTGAATTGCCAATGCCCAATAAGCGAAACCATTGAATGCCAAAAGAACCCCGCATATACCCGACAAAAACAACGCAAAAACATCAATCTTCGCCTGTATCTTGACTTGTAATTGCTTAAATAAGATAACATGAGGAACAATCGCCATTCCAGAAAACAAAAAACTCGCAAATATTACCCGAGATAAATTAACCAGTTCTTGACGATCATAAAATGACGCAATCATCGGAGCTGAAAAAAAAAGAACAATATACAAACAGATGCTTACAACAAAGGAAAACCAAAACACCGCATTATAATCCTTATGAGTAGCATCCAATTTGTTAGTCAAGGCCACCGAGAAGCCGCTATTAATAATCGTACTAGCAATTCCACTAAATATCGCCAACATCCCAACCAATCCATAATCCTCAGCATTAAGTGTACGTGCCAGATAAATACCAAACAACATCCCCAACAACTGTTGCACACCATTGCTCACCCCTCCCCAGAAGAGCCCTTTCGCTGTCTTATCTTTTAATGATTGTTCTGCCATTTGATATTTACGGTAAAAGTACCACAAAGATAATCATTTACTTATTGTAGGCATCATAATCATAACCACAAATCACACGGGAACAATCTTTGTTATAAAATGGATTGATAACACTGCGTGTTGAATCATATTCCTCAACACGTATATCAGCCAGATCAATGATCGTATGTATCAAATCGTCTGTCATATAAGGTCTATCCACCGCACAAGCGATACAAGAATCTTTTTCCGGATACGAAGCTTTAAAGCGATCTGATTCCCATATAAGAAATGGCACCTCTACCATATAACGAGAAATATTATCCTCTGAACGTCCCGTATAATCCCGTTCATCATATACTTCATTGCCATGATCGGATAAATAAATCAAAATAGATTCCGTATCTTCCAACGTCTTCACGATTTCACTTAAAACATAATCATTATATAAGACTGTGTTATCATATTGAGCTGCCATTTCTTTAGAATCCTCTCCATACGGAATAGATTCATCATCTGCTTGAAAAATCTCAAAATGTTCCGGGTAGCGATTTCGGTAAAGAGGATGAGAGCCCATAAAATGAAGAACTATAAATTTTTTTTCACTCTTATCTTGCAACTTGTTTTTAAGCACAGCGATTAAATCTTCATCAAAATCCCCATATCTCTCATCTATAGAATTTCTCTTATTATTAAAATAACAATCATCACATTGACGACCAAGTGACGCCACGTAATTACCATAAACTCCGATCATCTCTTGATTGGAGATCCAGAAAGTCTTATAATCAGCAGCTTTCATCACATCAATTATATTCGCATGGTCATACCATTTCCCCGTTGATTCATTATTAAAAAAAGACATGATCTTCTGAATTGACGCAGAAGTATACAGACTCGGACAAATGACATCACTAAATCGATACAACTTATCTTGCCGATATAAAGAATCCAAAGAAGGAGTCGTTGGCAACGAATAACCATAAAGACTCATATGGTTACGTCCTAAAGATTCTCCTATAATCAAAACTATATTTCTAATATGTGAGTGATTCGATTGTATCTCCACGTCAACGGATCCCATCCGCTTAAAGACAAGTTCATATTGCTCTAGATCATGCAGTGTAATCACATAGCTATAGTACAAACGCTGAATAGGTAACATCGTTTTCATATGAGGGCTTATCACGCCCTTTCCCAGACCGGAATCCTTCACGAACCGGTAACCACCTGCGCACAGCCCCAAAAACAAGACAACAAGCAATACCCACCTCAAGGCTGCCGCCTTTAACCATCTACACGAAGATATCCTATCCTTCAACTTTCCTTTATAAAAAACGCAGACAATAAAGAGTGCCAGCCCCAATACGATCCATCTCACATTACCATATGTCTGAAGGAACTCTACAGCCTCTTGGCCATTGGTCTCTAATAATATTAAAACCATAGAGGGATTGATCACCGTATTAAAATTTATAAGCAAAAACAACTCAACCCCACACAATAGCAAAGAGATGAATAACGATATAGCCACTATACCGATCTTCCACCAACGATTCTCAAATAGATCTTTAACAAAGGCGATCAAATACGCGACCAAGAAAACATTTACAAAGCCATGTAACAGTTTCGTAAGAATAGAGATTCCTATTTCATGTATAATATTATTGGCAGCACCCGTTAACAAATTTAAGACTAACAAAAGAAAGATAAAACCAATGTTTGTTACCCATACACGATATAGCTTATCTACAATTTTCCACATATCTCAATTAAAGTTGATATTTACGGTAAAAGTGCCACAAAGATAAACATTTACTCTTGGGTAACGGGCAAAACCCGGAAGCTTTTCATACTTTATGTATAAAATAACAAATAGTACGTATGGAAATATGAATTAGTATCAATAGAAAACACCAATTAGTATCAATAGAAATCCGGATTTCTATTGATACTAATTAAAAAGTCTCGCACCTACTAGATATAATAAACTAATAATCAGAAATATACAAAACAGACCCATTCTAATATAGCTTATTGTACATTTTTACATTTTACTAGTCTTGCGAACTAAAGGAAGCGAAACAGGTACTCGTAGACTAATAGGCACATACACGGACATTGACAGACATAAACCGACACAGACCGATTTGCCTCATACGGCTTGCGATACCTTTGTCATGTTTTCGAAAACAAGGTAATTCATTTAATCATCTTTTAAAATTTAGAAATTATGGCAGTAAAGTACAGATTGATCGAGAGAAAGAACTTGGGTAACGACAAGACAGAAACACCCAAGAAACAGTATGCGCAAGTGATCTATGGAGATCTTGTAGAGTTCGAGACTTTCCTCGAGGAAGTGGCAGATGGAAGTGGAGTAGGCTCCGCACAAGTCAAAGCGGTACTCGACCGTATCAATATCGTGTTGAAACGAAATCTCGCGCAAGGGCGCAGGGTGAATGTAGGCGAGTTGGGCAATTTCCGTTTTGGGGTAGGCTCTACGGGAGCCCCTACCACCGAGGAATTTACCACCAGTTTGATCAAAGAACCTAAAGTTGTCTTTAGCCCCGGAAAGGCCTTGAGAATAGCTAAGAAACTCGCTAATTTCGAGAAAAAGGAACTCTCCGAACCGCAAAACGGAGGTAGCCAAGACAGCGAAAGCCCTGACGAGATCTAAAATCTCAATCTCTATTCGCAGTGGATTTATGCTTTCAATACGTAAATCCACCGTATTGTTTCCAATATAAAACAAAAAGCAAGCGGATGCGTTTCTACATCTTAAACGTATGATGATTATCACCCGAGACGAGAAACGAACCATCCAAGTCCAAGAGAGAACGATCGAGGTAGTCCCTATCTGGGAATGGATTCTCACGCCTTCCCCGCATAAATCCTCCGTATAATATCCACTACCTTCATACCTTCCAAGACGTTGGTCGTTATGATCTCGCCGGGGGCGCCGGAAAGGACATTGACTACGTTACGGATCACGAAGTTGTGGTTTTGGGCGGAGCCTTTGTAAGGGCCATAATCATTACCGGGGTTGGTAGGGGCCAATTCCGGCATTTCATGCCCCTTGATATGGCAATATTCTACCTCATTCATATATTGACCGCCGATTTTCACGCTGCCATTCTCAGCCACGATCAGCATGCTGCTTTCCAGATTCTTGTCCCATACCGCCGTAGAGTAGCTCAAACTACCCATTCCACCGTTCACGAAATTAAAATTCACGAAACCGGAATCCTCAAAGGCGGTCAGTTTCTCGTGGTTGAAGTCGGCGAAACGGGTCTGGATATTACAGATATCCCCGAATAACCAGTACATAATGTCGATGAAATGGGAGAATTGGGTGAATAAGGTACCACCATCCAAGGCAGCGTCGCCATGCCATCCTCCGGGTTTATAGTAGCGTTCGTCACGGTTCCAGTAGCAATTCAGCTGCACCATATAAATCTGGCCTAATTTTCCGGACTCAACCATCTCCTTGATCCAGACCGAAGGCGGGGAATATCGGTTTTGCATCACGCAAAATACCTGCTTACGGAATCTCAGCGAGGTATAAACCACTTTCTCGGCATCCGCCAAGGTCAAGGCCATAGGCTTTTCTATGACCACATGATGTCCGCTTTCTATCGCTTGGATCGCCATCTCGGCATGTAAACCGTTGGGTGTACAAATATTCACCACATCTATATCCAATCCCAAACGGAATAGTTCATCTATATTCCGGGCGAAAGGGACCGCATAAGCCTCGATCCCCAGCTCCTCTTTCGGACGGATATCACACAAAGCGACCAACTCCGCCCCTTCATCCCGGGTAATCATCTCGGCATGACGCTTACCTATATGACCACAGCCGATCACGGCGAAACGTATCTTCTTATTCATAAAACACTCTTTATAGATTCTATAATATAAGCCTGCTCCTCTTCTGTCATCTCCGTATGAATCGGCAAGGATAATACGGATCGGCTCAAGCGAGAAGCGACATTCAAATCCCCGGAAATCCGGCATCGACCCCTCATCACCTCCTGCTCCTGCAAAGGCAATGGATAATAAATCATAGAAGGAATACCTCGTTCTTTTAACGCTGCTTGTACTTGATCCCTCTTTTCTACAGCTAGCTGTACCGTATATTGATGATAGACATGCGATGAAAAGACTGATTTTAGCGGTTTGCGTACAGTTTTCAATCCGGAAAAGGCAGCATCGTATCTAGCAGCCACTTTACAACGAGCGGCGGCAAATTCATCCAAATACCGAAGCTTAACATCTAAGACAGCGGCCTGCAAGGTATCCAAACGGGAGTTGCAGCCCACCAAAGAATGATGATATTTCATCTTTTGCCCATGATTGGCGATCATTCGCAGGCGTTCGGCCAATCGCACGTCGGAAGTAAACATCGCCCCACCATCTCCATAACAAGCCAACGGTTTCGAAGGGAAGAAAGAGGTCGTACCTATAGAGGCGATCGTACCGGCTTTCTTTACCGTTCCATCCGAGAAGGTATAATTAGCACCGATGGATTGGGCATTATCCTCGATCACATATAAATTATGGCGGCCAGCGATACTCAAGATCGATTCCATATCACAACACTGGCCAAAAAGATGAACCGCAATAATAGCTCTCGTCTTTTCAGACAGGGCATCTTCTATCTTTTCCGGGTCTATATTGAATGTACCGGGATCTACATCCACTAATACCGGCACTAGGCCAAGAGCCAAAGCGACCTCAGCCGCAGCGATATATGTAAAAGCAGGAACGATCACCTCATCGCCCGGATGTAAGTCTAATGCCATCAAAGAGATTTGCAAAGCATCCGTACCGTTGCCGCACGGGATCGCATAAGGAATACCTAAATAATCTGATAAATGGTTACAAAATCCCTTCACCTGAGGGCCATTGATAAAGGCGCAAGCATTTATCACCGTTTGCATGGCAGGATCGATCTCACTACGCAAACGTTCATACTGCTTCCGCAGATCTACCATCTGTATCTGTTTCTCAAGCATCTTATCCATTCAAAAAATAGGGCTATCCCGTCGTTAAAACGGAATAGCCCCCTCATTATTGCGTTTACCTTATTATTTCACCTCACTACCCGGTTTCACCTCTTTCTCCGGGGTGATAACGGCCAGCTTTCCATCGAAATTCTCGGCGGAGAGAATCATGCCCTCGGAAACAATACCTTTCAGCTTACGGGGAGCTAAGTTAGCGATGAAGCAAACTTGCTTGCCTACCAATTCCTCGGGTTTATAATGTTGGGCGATGCCCGATACGATCGTGCGTTTCTCCAGACCATCGTCTATACGGAACTGAAGCAGCTTATCCGCTTTCGGAACCTTCACACATTCCAGAACCGTACCCACACGGATATCCAGTTTCATGAAATCATCGAACTCAATATTCTCACGGATCGGTTTCGCCTTATAATTCGCTTCCTCATTCGCTTTCTTCGTATCCAATAATTTCTGCACTTGGGCCTCGATCACGCTATCCTCTATCTTCTCGAACAACAACTCTGCCTTGCCCAATTGATGACCGGCCTCCAATAGATCCGTAGCACCTAGGCGATTCCATCCCAACGGCTCTACATTCAGCATCTTGTTCAGTTTCTCCATGCTAAACGGCAAGAACGGCTCAAAAGCGATCGCCAGATTAGCCGTAATCTGCAAAGCGATGTTCATGATCGTAGCGACACGAGGCATATCCGTCTTCGCCAACTTCCAAGGCTCCATATCAGCGAGATACTTATTTCCGATACGGGCTAGGTTCATCGCCTCTTTCTGAGCGTCACGGAAGTGGTAGGTATCCAACAGGCGTTCCACGTTCTCTTTCACATCCGCGAAATCCTTCAAGGTCTGACGATCATAATCCGTCAACTCGCCAGCCGCCGGCACCTTACCCTCGAAATACTTATCCGTAAGGACTAACGCACGGTTCACGAAGTTCCCTAAAATAGCGACCAACTCGTTATTATTACGAGCCTGAAAATCTTTCCATGTGAAATCATTATCCTTTGTCTCCGGTGCGTTAGCCGTCAAGACATAGCGCAACACGTCTTGCTTGCCCGGCATATCCACCAGATACTCGTTCAACCAAACCGCCCAATTGCGGGAAGTAGAGATCTTGTCGCCCTCCAAGTTCAAGAACTCGTTGGCGGGGACATTCTCCGGCAAGTTATAAGAACCTTCCGCTTTTAGCATGGAAGGGAACACGATACAATGGAATACGATATTATCTTTACCGATGAAATGGACCATTTTAGTCTCCGGATCCTTCCACCAAGTCTCCCAACTATCCGGCAGCAACTCCTTCGTATTAGAGATATAACCGATCGGAGCGTCGAACCATACATACAGCACCTTTCCTTCCGCCCCTTCCACGGGAACAGGGATACCCCAATCCAAATCGCGACTCACCGCACGGGGTTGCAGACCCATATCCAGCCAACTCTTACACTGCCCGTAGACGTTCGGCTTCCATTCTTTATGATCCTCCAAGATCCATCTACGCAAGAACGGCTCCCACTTATCCAAAGGCAGATACCAATGTTTCGTCTCACGCATCACCGGCTTGCTGCCACTGATAGCGGATTTCGGATCGATCAAATCCGTCGGGCTAAGAGACGTACCGCAAGCCTCGCACTGATCGCCATACGCCTTCTCGTTTCCACAATGCGGACAAGTACCCATGATATAACGGTCGGCCAAGAATTGCTTCGCCTCCTCATCGTAGTATTGCTCGCTTGTTTTCTCGATGAATTCGCCTTTATCATACAATGTACGGAAAAAATCCGAGGCCATCTGATGATGCGTAGCGGAAGTAGTACGTGAATAGATATCAAACGTGATACCGAACTCCTCGAACGATTTCTTGATAATACCGTGGTAACGATCCACCACATCCTGCGGTGTAATCCCCTCTTTCTTCGCTCTCAACGTGATGGGTACCCCATGCTCGTCCGAACCACCAATCATCAACACTTCCTCCCCCTTCAAACGAAGGTAACGGGCATAAATATCAGCAGGCACATACACCCCGGCCAAGTGGCCGATATGCACCGGTCCGTTCGCATACGGCAACGCCGTAGTAATCAGCGTTCTCTTAAAATGTTTTTCCATACCTTGTGTTCTTTTTTTGAGGAGCAAAGGTACGGAATAATTTGGTTAGACGAAAAAGAATAATTTCCTTTGTGAGTGAGTTTCCTCTTAATGAGGCTAGGAACTTTACCTCTAATAATAATATATATGGGAAGAAGACATAAAAACAAGGTATAAAAAAAGAGCTTACCGCTAGGGGACATAAGGCGGAAGCTCTTGGCATCATCGAAAAAGGTAATTTCTTCGACAAAAAGAAGATTATTATAATAAAGATCGAAGATAAGATTTACACAGCGTCCATTACTACTTCCGAGAAGGGGACTTTAATCTCGTTTATTTAAATCCAAACCTATACACCAGCGCCAACCGGAAATTAAGCATGAAATGGGTCGCTGAGAAATTCTCCGTAGTCTCGCTCACCTGTGCATCATAATCCCGCTCGTAAGTGGAAGCATCAAAGATAATTCGTGAGCCAAAGCCAAACCCAGCCTCAAAAGCGAAATTCCCGGAGATAGGTTGCAAATAATTCAGCATCGCCCCGATACCGAAGAACTGTCCAGTCTCTCCATGTCCTAACGGCTCATTATCGCGCACGTTGAAGTTTCCGTATTTCATCTGCAAGCCCACGTTGAATCCCCGATAAGTACCATCATCGTTAAACCATAGTCGAGGCTCCAAAGATAGCACCGACACTCCCCACAAATTATTAGGATTCCCTTTATAACCAAACCGAGAATACATACCTCCCAATACGACAGAACCCCAACCTCCAAACATATACTCCAATTCCAAGTTTGGCATGATAGACCCTGTCTTCAATTCCGCTCCCTCCTTACCGACACTTAAACCCGGGGGAACCGTCATCCAAGGCAGTACATTCGTCCTAACAGTCAAATTTGTCATTTGGAAAGTAGGATAGACTTTCTCCATCGTCACGGCACGAGTCTCCGCCTGTCGGGGCTGATATGCGGTAGACTGCCGTTCCGGAGCTTGAGGCTCAGGGGTTACAGCTACCGTTGCCTGCCGAGTAATCTCAGGTTCCGTCCGAGCCGGTTGAGAGACTACCGGCGTTTGCCTCACCTTCTCCTGCGCAGGAGGAGCCACCGGAACCATCGCCCCTTCCTCATAAGGAAGATCGGCCTTATTGCTGATCACGACATAAGCGAACACCTCATCATCCACGCAAAGATCCGGATCATTGAGCACGTAAATATAAGGGACCTCCGTATATCGTTTTAGGCTTGCCGAGATAGCAGGTATAGACTGATCCGTGGAATAAAAGATCTGCTTATTGGCAAACTCCGGCATAGCGAAATAAAGCAGATACACATGCACGCTATTCCCCCACTCCCCACTACGGTCTACATAGAAGGAGATTTGTTTATTATCAAGCTCGTATTTGTTTTTCAGATATTTCCTCACGGTATTCCCCCGCCACATGGCAGTGTTGACAGCGGTTTTGGATACCGCTCCTGTCTCAGTATAGATATGCGAGACGATCAGCACATGAAACTCCCCATCCATCAAAGGATTCATCACCGGCCAGATTTTCCGATTGAGTCGCTCCATCTCTATTGAATTATTCCCGTAGGTAGCTTGTAGATCAGCCTCTCCGGGTATAAAGGAAAACAAGAATGAATCGCCCTTGGATTTCTCATTCTCCGATTGCCCATGGGCCATAAAGATTGAGAGAAGCGAAAAACAGAATAGAATAATTAGCGAATGTCTCATACCTTGTTCTTTATGTTATATTTTTTGCAAAGTTACTACAAAAAGTAAGATACGTAATATCATTACACTTGGAAATCGGACGGAGAATCTGGATAAATGGAGACAATCACTCGTAAGGATTGACCTCGACCGGTATTTCGACAATCTCCACCGTTCCGTTTACATTAATGGTCAACGTCAATGTACCTTGCGTATTCGAAAGGCTATATTTCACGTTGTAGTTCTTCTTGGCCGTGGTAGTAGTACCATCCTTTTCCTTTATCGGTGACGAGGTAGCGAATGTCTTGGTCTCGTCTGCGATCAACTTGCCTTCTATGCGGATATATACATTCGAGAGACCGGGTTTCACAAACAAAGTCTTACCGGTTTCTAGGGTATTTACAGCGGATAGCAGGGAATATTCAGGGTTCTCTTTCGTAGGATCGGCAGCGGTACCGGTGTACACATAAAGCTTAGTGATCGTAGCCATCTTCTGCAACTCGGCGAACGTTCCCGGATCGATCGTGATGATCGAGTTGGTGAGCGTGGCGGTGATAGAGGCCTTTGCAGCCGCGGCGTTGGGAGTGACGGTTACGATTTCCGTTGTCTTCCCTGCAAGCATGGGGCTGTCGAACTGCAAATCGCCGATCATTTGGCTGTACGTAGCCGATAGTTCCGTATAGGTACCGGCGGGAACGGCCCTTGTGGCCCCATCAGCGAAATCGGAGGATTTACCTAAAGTAATAGGGCTGCCACCTTTTGTACCGGTGATCACCAGATTGTTTTTAACTTCGTCACTGATCGTGACCGTTGATGTAGCTTTCGTTGTTACACTAACGGAGGCATCTGCCTCAAGGGCAAGGTTAAGCTTGCCGGTCTCTGTGATAGCCGACGGGTTTCCGGAATCCTCTAGGATGTTGCTACAGGAGGGGAGGAAGACTAATGCCAGGGCAGTTAAGCCAAATAAGAGTATTTGTTTCATATTTATTGTTCTATACTATAATAAACGTTTATCTTATAAACTATTGAATGAGTTTGCCCTGCCCCATAACTATTATTACATTTTATATAGTTATTAGAGGATGATAATACAGAAAAACGTTTTTCTTCGACTGTTTCACTGTTAGGATTAAAAATAGTAGCACCCGCAACCGTTGTTCGAAACAACTCATTTGTTCCTATAAACAAACTAAAAGTAGTACCACTCGTTGCTCCCTGCACATGATATTTTGTATCAATTTCCACATTCAGCTCTTTTGGAACATAAAATTTATTAAACAAAATAGATTGAGGATTAGATGTAGCATTCTTTCCCAATTGTACATAACCGCTCTCCCAGCTAAGCTTTCCCTCCCCTGTCCATTCTTCTTGTTTCGGCGGCTCCGCCTTATACGGCAACCCCGTCACATGGCAGTCACTTGGAGTGGAAATCTTCTCTGTCCCATCAAAAATAACCGCCGCTGTCAGCGAGTGCTTTTTCCAAGCAAGGGAAGTGAAACTTGCTTTTGCACCATAGGCAAACTCTCCTGATTCTTGTCCGGTATCCGTTTTATAAGAACTCTTCAACAAACTCGAATAATTCGGATTATTCAATATACCCTCAGCTATACTTGCCGTAGCCACGATATCAACAATGCTTGATCCATCCATCGCATTCGCAGCGGTAGGATTATTCTCTTCCGCATAAACCGAATAACTCGTGCGACCGGAAACACTCACGGTGAAGTCCGGTTCTATAACCGCAACATCTACCGGAGGAAGCGTAAACTCCTCGCCTGTTCGCAGTCTAATAGAGGTAGACAACTTACATCCCTTCGGGACATACGGCCATCCCTCCACCACAGTCATGGCACCAGTAAGATTATTGCCTGAATAAGTCCGGATAGGCGTGTCATTGTATAAAGCACTGATTGTCCAAGTATCTACCAACTCAATAGGAACCCCTTCCGCTACACAGCCCAACGTTATCCTAGAACCTGTCAGCAGACCTTCTTCATACGTTGGTGTAGCAAGTGCTTGCATCTGTATGTTCGAGAAGATCGACAAATCCGGGTCACACTGAACGATATATTGCTTACAAGCCTCCGCTTGATCAATCAAGTCCCATCCCTTCGGGGTCGCCGGCTTGTCCAATAGATTCGTACCTTCGAACAGAGCTTTCACCGTCTGCCCGGAACGAACAAACAAGGTTCCCTCCGAAACCTCATGGGTAGCTAAAACATCGGAGGCTTCTCCCACCTCTACCGTCAGTTGCCAAGTCTTATAATGCTTTCTCAGATTTTCACTCACCGCAGCCACCAACATCGTATTCGCCAAGGAAGTCTCAATGGATTCCACCAAGCTCTCTCCCGGCACGATACGCACCTCCTTGGAACCATAAAAATAAGGACTCTCTTGGATCAGTTCATTCGTTCCCGCATATACCTCCAGAGTATAAATGCTCGTAGGCAACTCCAAGTTCTGCCCCTCTATCTCTGAAAAGGGTTTCGGATACCCTTCATACGAAGTACCCCCTTGCTTAATATCAATCATGAAATCCGTTTTTGCGGGAATATACGTATCGGGCAACGTAAGCGTTCCCGCCTTCGTCTCCACCTCCGCGGAAACAGCGGCCGAGATATCCCCCAGCGTAAGCCGGAGATACCCTGTGCCCTCCCCCTTCGGGGCAGAAAGCTCCTCGCCCACGCAAGCGGAGAGTGTCGCGAGCAGGGCGAAGAAGGGTAAATATATGTACAAGTGAATATGTCTCATTGCTTTCATCCTATCGTTTGTTTTCCTTATTGTTAGTCGTAAATCAATTCACATTCATCCAGCCAAAGCTTGCTACCCTCGCCACCCGTGAAGTAATCGCCATACTTGCTAGCAGAAGCGACTACCACGATGTATTTAGGCGTACGGTTCGTGTAGCGGTAATCCAGCACGATATCCGCTTGCGTCCACGAGGAGACAGGCTCGCCTTTCGTCAGCTCGCCGTAAGCGATCACTTTCGGATCCGAAGGGTCAAAGAGCTGACGTTCGGAAGGCCGAGTACGGATCTCCAGCGGAGCGTCCCAGTCAGTCAAGGCGATATAGACCTGACACGAGTCCGGGCGACCTACCAAATATTTGAAATCATCGTCGCCCGACTTGTTGATCGGAACGCAATTGTATTTATAATGGATCCGCAACTTCGAGGGGAAGCTCGTGAAGGGACGGCCGAATTGCAACACACCGTTCGTCCCATCTGTCCGCACGTAAGTACCCGTAAAGATGTTGCCGGCGGCAAACTTCAGGACGATATATTTCGATTCCAACGAGGCCGCCTGCCCGCTTCCCGTGCTCGTCTCGGTAGTAGGCGTGGAGTTGCTGTTACCCACGGTGGTAGCCCCTTTGTTTCCTGTATCCCAGAAGGAGGTTCCTCCCTCCGCCCAAGGCTGCCAAAGCGTATTCTTGCCTACGGCCACGGAACTCCAGTCATCAAATCCACCGTTTGTCAAGGGCACCGCCTCCACCGTGGTAAAAGATTGCTCCTCTCCCGCTGTTCCATCTACCGATACCCGGTATTGGTAGGCAGTGGCAGCCTTCAGTCCCGTCAGCGAGGCCGTAAAGGAGGTACCGGACACCTTCACAGCCGAAGCCGCCAACGTGCTCCAAGCCGCGTCCGCCTGTCGCTTATACTCCACGACCGGTGTCTTCCCGCTCTGGATCTTTCCGGAAAGCGTAGCACGGGTTACCATCGCAAAAGCTTCCGCACCACTTGCGTTACTCTCCTTATGATAGACGAAGACATTCCATTTCGACATCGTCTCCTCCCAGTTATACCCCACATAGAACTGCCGGGGACCTTTCGAATAATCTTTCTCCGCCGGATCGGTAGGATCCGGTTCCACACGCCCGAACTCCCCACCAAGCATCATGCTGTTCACTTGCAGGTCGCTTAACGATTGATCCGGAGATACATAGATAATCACGTTACGGTTCACCGGATCGATCACGGCATCCGCCACTTGCCCCGTCACGTCCACTTCTCGTTTGATCAATTGCGTCACCGACACCTTCCAGACATATTCCTGATACGTTTTCACCGTAAAGGAAACCGGCTTGGTAAAATCCACCCGCGTATTCGCATCGGAAGAGATACTGTCCAAAGAGGCGAAACCCGTTGTCGGGAAACGGAGTATATCCGCACACGCAGCCGAATCGGCCATCAAGGTAGCTCCCTCTGTCACTTTCAAGGATTTTATCTTCAAACGGGAGAGATCCACCGAGTCGTTCACGAATAGGGTCACCGTGCGGGCCTTCGCATCGATCGTAGCCTCCACGCTCTGTCCCTCCTCACCGGCACGCTGCCCTTCCACCGTCATCGAAAGGATGGCTCCCTCCAACAACGGATAAGGGATATCATCTTCAATCACGCAAGCGGTCAATGATAACAGACATATTATATAACAGATTATATTTCGATTCCTCATCTTCATTCCTTACAGATAAAACGTCATACCAATATTGATCGAGAAGAGATTGATCTTGAAATTTCCGGAAGAGACCCGCTGCCGTCCCTCCTCTACTTTGTTTGTTTCTTGATCGATCCACTTGAAGTCGAAGCCCATCACACCAACCGACACCTCTACCGCCGACCAATCCGTGATAAACGCCGTCATACCCGGGGCGAAACCGATCTGCATATTCTGTACTGTTTGATACGAGCCGTCATACTCCGCACCGGAACCGGTAGAGTTCTTTCCCGTGCCATACCCATACGTCAACCGAGCCTCATTGAAAAGACCGAAGATCTTGCTCTTACCGATCGGCATATACGTCCGAATAAAGCAAGAGGCCTCATATTTATGCTCCAGATAATACAAGTTCTTTAAACTGATATTGAAATCCTCACCCAAGTTTAGGTCGAAATTACCAAGATCCAAGTAATTCCGCTTATAGGCGAAACGTGCCCCCATAGAAATATTATCGCGAAAGAAATAACCAAAATAAGGGCTTACGCTGAAGTCGTATCCCTTCCCCTCAATATCTTTGAGGACGAGGAAATTCAGGTTACTCTCGTTATGCTCCGAATAAGATATCGTACCACCAGCCATCCATGTTCCTTTAGGAATAAAGACTGTCTTCTGTATCTCACGGTCGATACGTTGCATACGCCGTTGAGCCTGTGCCTCACCGACACCACTCAACAACAAAAAAAATACACCCAATAGGGGAACTATCAAAGTCTTATACATTATTCACCTTCTATTTAAATTCAAATATCTCCGGACGAACCTCGCTGACCTTCCACACGCCTAATTCCCCGAGCCTAAGAGCTTGGGGGAATCACCGTAAATGAGTTCGAGGTCATCGAGGTACAGCATGCTACTTGTACTTCCCGTAAAATAATCGCCATACTTGCTCGAAGAGAAAACGATGATGATATGGGTCGGTTTCTCCACCAAGTTACGATAGGTCAAGTCAATCGTAAACTGCTTCCACTCAGAAGAGGCGACGCATTCCACATCGGGCAACGCACCATAGGCGATTACGTCAAAACCGCTGGCATCAGGTTTCCCGCTCTCCAAGATGGACATAAAGTCCTTGGAAGTCCCTACCATATCCGTATTATTCAACTGATACTTGCCATTCGTAAGGACGATATAGGCAGACCAAAGGTCTGTATCGCCTTTACCTACAGGCAAACCGCTTTGCGCATAATCAATTGTGCCGGTAGAATATTGGAACCAGCCGGTCAATTGGGTCGGACGGGCGGTGAAGGGTTGGCCGAAGTTGATCTTAGCACCATTCATATCAACCAAACCGCCAAAAGAACCTGTATAAAGACTGGCAGCGGCGAATTTCACTTTATATTGAGATTTGAGCTCAGCAGAAGTTGATCCGCTATGCTTTTTCTCTGAATTAGGTTGAGTCGGATTTATATTAACAGTACCTCCTAATCCCATAGTCGTTCCTTGATTACTAGAATCCCAATAAATACCAACCTTATTATACTCCTCTTCTGAAGTTGCGAACCAAGTCTTTGTTGTTGTTGTTCCAATCAACCCTTGTCCTTTGTTTGTCCTTTCAAACCAATCCTCAAGCCCTCCATTGTAAAGAACTGTAGCATTTTCTGTCGTAAACATCACCTCATCGCTCGCATACTGATCACTTTCCTTATTATAAACAAGACGATACGTGTACGCCGTACCCGGTTCCAAACTTGTCAAGGTAGCTTTATATTTCTCCCCCTCTTGCGTGGGAGCTAAGGTATTCCAATTCGCATCATCTTTCTTTTTCCACTCGAATCTCATCGCACTCGGATCCGGCACGAAAGATTCCGACTTAGACAAGATACTTCCTTCCAAATGGGCGAACCGGCTCCATAGCACGGCCGGAGTCTCCACACCTAATTGCGTAGAAGCGACCGTGGGCACCTCGAAGGTATAGGTATATTCCTTCTCTGAATCATCCGCCTCCACGGTAATTCCACCATTGCCAGAATCACCCAACTTGCAATTCAATATATAATGATCACGCGCCTTGACACCCGTAATCGGTTTCTCTAACGCCGGGAAAGGAGTCCCTGCCATATTAGTCACGGAAGTTTTCACAGTCAAATCCCCCACCGGAAAATAGACCACCCGCTCGGTTACGGAACAGGAGGCCAGTTGCGAATCTACTCCCGACACGGAAGAAGAGACCTCCATCGCCAAGCTCCGAAACACATTCAACACAGAGGCATCGAAACGAAATGTCACCTTCACGTTTGCCAACCGGCAAACAATCGAGGCAGATACCGAACTACCATCCACAGGAATGGTCACCGTTGTGGAACCCGTATAATAAGGGATACCCTCACCCGAGGCGTTCCCGTCAAAACCGTTTGAAGAAGCGGATATCGTATAATTCCCCGGGGGCAGCATCATTTCCTCCCCTTTCCACTCCAGATCAAAATTGTCCGTGCGTTTCACGATGTTCCCACTCGCATCCTTGATCTCCACATGCAGTTGCTTCGGATTATAATTCTCCGGGACAGCCGACTTGGTATTCGTACTCGACACCGTTGCCACATCCAAACGCAAATAGCCCATCTTACCCTGTAAAGAGGTATCTTCCTCTTTACAAGAGACTACAAACAGACAAGCAATGATAAACAAACCTATAGCCAGTATATTTCTCATAAGATATTATTCTGTTATAAACACCTTAAATACATTAGACTTACTTTCATTATTACCATCAACCACAGTAATATGGAATTCATGCCCCTTTCCCATGTCAGTCACTCCAGAAGTATTCAATAATGAAAAAAATGTATCTATAGGAAACTCGTACAACGTATCTGTTGATTTCGGAGCTTTAACCTCCGGATAATTTAAAGAAGTAAATAATGCTTCTACAGTCTTACCTTGTGATACCAAATCTACGCCAGTCAAAAAATCTAAACCTATTGAATTTGCCAACTCTAAAGCCTCCGGTAAAAGCTCATTCCCCGCAACAATCTTAACAGTCATACTTTTTATTTTACTGGGAGCTAACACCTTAGCCACAGCTTTAGGAAATTCCGCATCCTTTATTGAATAAGTTATATCCTCCGGCAAATTCAGCACCAAATCACCATCCCCTCCCGGAGTCGGGTCTGGGTCCGGCTTTGGATCCGGAGTCTGATTCTTATCATTCACCTCGATCTTCACCTCCGTATCCGAGTTGGCGAAAAGGACATTCACCGTAACATCGATACCGATCGTACCACTCGTTGGTGCGTCCGGAGCCTTCGGCTTCAAAGTGATAAGCAACGCATCACCACCCATGAAATTAGCACCATCATTCTCATCATATCCACTCTCCGCATCTTTCTTGTAATAAGGCTGGGAAAAAGTAACCGCATTCCCCGTAACAGTAGTCGCACGAATATTCAACGTAACAAATTCAGCTCCGTTCTCCTCGAAAGCATAATAACCGGCCTTGGGAGATGTACCTACCCTATTATCGTGGCTAATACTATACGCTATATCAGAGCCATCGTCCAAGGTAATCGTCCATGATTCAAACGCAGCCAGGAATTCCGGTGTATAGGTCAATTGGATCCGGCTGTTTCGCATCTTGCACTGCACGTTAGCCTGCGTATCCTTACCATTCTCGATCAACAAGTCCTTGTTGCCCATGTAATAAGGATAATCCATCTGCTTCTCCAATTCGCCCGGCGTATGCGAAACCACATTATACGTACCCACCGACAACTCAATAGAGGCGGGCAAATCGCTCACTCGATCATAATTCTTCGTATCACCCTTCACCTCTTCGCTCACGCCCACTATACTCACTGCAAAATCATCCGTAGCGACCGCAGCCTTCGTCTGTACCTTCGGGGCAATCGCCTCTACCGACAAACGCAACAAACCAGACTCCTGCGAGTCCTTCTTACCCAAGATCTCTTCCCGCATCTCGCAAGAAGCCAAGCCCACCAACAAGCAAAGGGCCATTCCTATATGATTAAATACTTTCATTTCCTTTTATTATTTATTTCCAATTTGGGGGAATTATAATATCGATCGGCTCGTCTACCGTTGTCTCATCAATCGTGATCTCCAAGCCCAGCTGACCGTGGTTATAATTAGGTTTCACCTTCAATGTCCAACCTTGGTTCGGACTTAACGTCTTTGTCTGGACGATCGTAGCTTCCTTGGTCTCATACTCCACCTTTGGAGTCAAGGAGATCGTAGCCTTGACCGTCTCACCCGTCTTATCAACCTTTAGATACCAAGGTTCCGTATCATCCTTCACCCACGTAGCCGTTGTAGCTCCATTCAACGCCTTGGTATCATATACCACCTTATAATCGCTGAAATAGGTCGCCATCGTCGCATCGAAATCCACTTGCACTTTGGCGCAAGTAGGCACACACTCCACGGAGACCAGCTTGTCCAGATCGCCACCTTTCACGCCAAACGCTTTCTCTCCATACACATAAAACTCGTTCCGGGAAGCCACTTGCTCATTGCCGTAAAAAGCTTTAAGCATATATGCGCCTTCCTCCAACTCTATCGAAACTGGCCGGTCCTTAAACAAGTACTCACCCTTAATATTATCGCCCGAAAGGATCCGCAACGTATATTCATTTTTATCTTTATAGGCAGCCTCATCCACCGCCTTCGTTTTGGAACCGGAGGCGAATCCCGGCTGCGCATTCAGTTCGAGCGTGATCGTCCCCGTCCCTTTCGCCACAGGCACTCCACCCAACTCCTCCTGTTGGCAAGAGACCAGCGACAGGCATCCACCCAGCAGGCAGGCCATCCCCCAACTCGTAAACTTCATCTTTCTCATATCAATACTTTAAATACTATTCACACCTATTAGAATAAGGATATTCAAACCCAAATTCAACTGCAAAAGAACAACATCCCAACAACACGTACAAGGTCTGTTTATATGATTACCTATTCTTTTTTTTAGATTTCGCTTCTCACTACCACACATACAGAAGTGTTTAAGAGAATCACTATGTCCGATTTTTGCAAGCCGATGTTCTCTTTTTCAAATAGCACAAAGCGACAAGCCATCGCCCCCAACGTGGAAGAAAGATCGTTGCAAAATGACAATTTGTAATCTTAACTCCCGAAGAATCGATTATTCCGGGCAAAAGTACGTGCCGCTCCCAAATTTTCAAGAAAAAAACCGCAATCCACTGCTTAACAGCCCTATAGCCCAAAACGGCCTTTTATTCTAGCGAAAACAATTCATGCTAATTCATATTCGAAGCGTAAAAAAGGGAGATCCGGGGGCAAGAATCGGGTTATACCAGTATACGAATGACCATTCACGACTACTCACGATCCAGTTCTCGGCTACTTACGATGCCCAACGGCAGTATCGGCGTTGCCCAACGACACCTATCGTGCGTACTTTCGCCGCCTAAAAGGTATCCAAAACACGGTTTTCTCACAAAAAAGGCCGATTATTACCTGTGTACTCCCGCTATTTTTGGAAGCCTAGAAAACAGTCTTGTCACGATATGCGGAACCTTTTGATCAAAACGTCACAAAAGAAAGAATTCCGATAACAAATGTGCTTTCCGGCAAAAGTGGAGCTCAATCCTACCAAGTACAAGAAATATTCTGCGAAAAGACACGACAAGTCTTTGAAAATATCTACTTTTGCCAAGTATTCATGCTTAAGGAATGATAAGAGAGACATGGAAAAAGACATCCCTAAAATAGACCTGCCCCAAGATTGGGTCATCGGGAAGCTCACGGCCGGAGATATTGGATTGCTGAACCTCTACGCCAATTATCCCTGCCGGCTGAAAGCGGGGATCTTCGTGCTCTGTCTGGGAGGAGAGGTGGAGGCTTCTATCAACTTGACGCAGTTCAAGGTAGAACCAGGAAGTTTTATCACGATCTTACCGGGTAGCATTTTCCAGATTCATAAGGTAGATGGAGATCTGCAAATCTATTTCATGGGATTCTCGTCCGATTTCCTTAGTAAGGCAAGCGCAAGTAAATCGGGTATAGATATGCACTATATCGTGAAAGAAAATCCGATCTATCAACCGAAAGAAAAAGCACTACCTCTGTTGAAAGATTATTTCGAGTTGCTGATCAAGACGTACGATATTTGTGGCTCCCAATTGAACAGGAATGTTATCAATCATCTGTTTGGCGGTATATTAATGGGGGTTAGCTCCATGTATAAAGATCAAATGACAGACAAGGCAAATCTCTCTAAAGCAGAGCAAATCAGCAAGAACTTCACACAACTAGTAATGCAAAACTACACCATGCAACGATCCGTTGCATGGTATGCCAAGCGGCTTGGCATCACACAAGCGCATCTAAGCAGCATTATCAAACAAACCACCGGAAAAACTTGCGTGGAGATCATCACCTCCATGGTAATCATGGACGCAAAGGCTCAGCTGAAATCAACAAACCTTTCCATACACGACATAGCCTATGCGCTTAATTTCACGAATATGTCTTTTTTCGGGAAATACTTCAAGCGCCACGTGGGTATGAGCCCGCAGGAATATCGGAATAGTTAAGTTGATACTCACATCCCCCAATTCTCCCTATCCAAACTCCTATACTGTATCGCCTCCGCCAAATGCCGAACTTCGATATGTTCCGAATTATCCAAGTCCGCTATCGTGCGGGAGACTTTCAGGATACGGTCATAGGCACGAGCGGAGAGGCAGAGACGTTGCATGGCGGTTTTGAGGATGGAGAGGCCGGAAGCGTCGGGAACGGCGTACTGATGGAGTAGCTTGGAGTTCATCTGGGCGTTGCAATAAATACCCTCATAAGCGGCAAAACGCCTTTCCTGGATCGCACGGGCTTTTATGACCCGCTCACGGATAGCGATACTAGGCTCTGAGGGCTGTTGCTCGGAAATCTTCTCGAAAGGGACAGGGACAATCTCTATCTGGATATCGATACGGTCCAATAAAGGGCCGGAAATGCGGTTCATATATTTCTGGACGGCTCCGGGAGAACAGAGGCAAGGACGGTCCGGATGGTTGTAGTAGCCGCAGGGACAAGGATTCATGGAGGCCACAAGCATAAAGCCGGCCGGATATTCCACCGTGAAACGGGCACGGGAGATATTGATCACTCGATCTTCCAATGGCTGCCGCATGACTTCCAAGACACTCCTGTTAAATTCCGGCAACTCATCCAAAAAAAGGACACCATTATGAGCCAAGCTGATCTCTCCCGGCTGCGGGAAAGTGCCACCTCCTACCATAGCGACATTAGAGATCGTATGATGGGGAGAGCGAAAAGGACGTTGTACCATCAAGGAGGTGCCACCTCCTATCTTACCGGCTACGGAATGGATTTTAGTTGTTTCCAAGGACTCATGCAAGGTAAAAGGGGGCAAGATCGTGGGGAGACGCTTCGCCAACATGGACTTGCCACTTCCGGGAGGGCCTACCATGATCAGATTATGCCCGCCGGCTGCGGCCACCTCCATCGCACGCTTCACGTTCTCTTGTCCCCGGACATCAGAGAAATCGCAATCAAACAATTGCTGGCGGTCGTAAAACTCCTTACGGGTATCAATGACCGTAGGCCGCAATGTAGGTTTCCCCTCCATAAACTCCAGCACCTCTTTGATATTCGAAGCTCCATACACTTCCAGATCGTTCACCACCGCAGCCTCACAAGCGTTTTGCTTGGGTAAGATAAAGCCCTTAAAGCCTTCTTCCCTAGCCTTGATAGCAATAGGCAATGCCCCTTTTATCGGTTGGAGGCTCCCGTCCATAGAAAGCTCGCCCATCAATACGAATTTGGATAAGTTGGATGAATCTATCTGCTCTGCCGCCGCCAGAATACCGATCGCCAAAGGCAGATCATAAGAAGACCCTTCCTTACGGATATCTGCGGGGGCCATATTAATAACGATACGATTGCGGGGGAATTTATAACCACATACTTGAAGAGCCGAGATAATGCGTTCATGGCTCTCACGAACAGCCACGTCCGGAAGACCGACTAAAAAGAATTGGATACCTTTGGAACAGTTCACTTCTACGGTAACGACCGTAGCGGAAATCCCCTGCACGGCAGCGGCATAAGATTTTACTAACATAGTTAAGAATTTTGAGTTACTAATTACAAATTAAAACCGGAATCTCCTGTTTTCAATCGCTCAGTCTTCGAACAAGTTCTCCAGTGTTTGCTTGATCTCGATTCCATTCTCTGTTTTCATCAAGATCTTATGATCCTCATCTATCAAGAAACAGCGTGGCAATACGCTTACGTTATACAGATCTATCAACATAGCCGCTTGTCCGGCCGAATCTGTTACCAGGTTCCACGCTATACTATCCTTCTTCAGTACATCCCGGACATTATCCGGATTATCGTCCAAGCTAACCAAAAGAATATCCAACTGATCTTTCGGATATTTCATCGCTACCTTATCCAGATATAGATCCTCTGTCTGGCACATATCACACCAAGGAGCGGTAAACGTCAGTAATAAATACTTCTGCGGGAAAGAATCCAAACTTACCGTATTCCCATAAATATTCCTTACGGAGAAATCTGGGGCTTCCGCACCCAAAGCCGTACGTTTCGCACGGGCGCTATATTGCTCCAGCTCCTTTACCAGATAAAAGTCTTTCAACCTTGGATTCAATAACGCCAACAACTCATCAATTTTACGAGTATCATCGGGATCTGAGAAAAAAGATTGAATCAAGACAACGGATGCCTCTTCATTCGGGTTCTCTTTCACGTACCGGATCGCTTCCTCGCTCAATTGCATATTAACATTCGCCAAACGAGCGGCGATATCCGTCTCCTCGATCGTATCGTTCAAATCCTTGCTATTTAAAGAATTTGATAAATTTGTCAATTCCGTCAATAAAGGAGCGATTTTCTTCTTAAAAGCGGTCAACTTATCATTTGTCCGTCCCCCCTTTACCTGCAATAGCAATGGAGAGTTAGCGTCGCCCGTGATTTTCACGGTTTCTCCCGGTTCCAGATAAGCCGTAACCCAATGCTCTTTATCCGCAAAGAAGATAGTCACACAATGGAAACCCGCTTCATTTTGATCGATCTGGAACTGCCCGGGTTTCGTACAAGCCACTGTATCAACCACTTTATAATTATCCTTCTCAAATACAGCATATACGGTTTGATCTTCCAGATTAGAAAGTTCCCCTTCAATCCGATAGACATAATCCTTGCCACAAGATGACAAACAAATTATAAAGCCAATAATAAGTGCCAGTTTTTTTATCATTACTCCTTTTTAAGCTCTTCTTATAACAGATAATCCGGTCTAAAGGTAGGAATATTTTTTAAAACTACTTCACATTTATAATAAAATTAACGCAGTTATCATAAAAAAAGCGCAGAATTAGTAATTCCACGCTTTTTTATAAAGATATTTTTAAACCTTGACCTTTTTTGATCAAGGTTTTTTAAGCAATTATAACTGAGGACCAGCAGCAACCAATGCCTTACCAGCTTCGTTGCCCGTGAACTTAGCGAAGTTCTTCTGGAAGCGAGCAGCCAAATCCTTCGCTTTCTCATCCCATTGAGCAGGATCAGCATAGGTATCGCGAGGATCTAAGATCTTCGGATCTACGCCCGGTAATGCAGTCGGAACCTCGAAGTCGAAATACGGGATCTTCTTTGTCGGAGCCTCGTTGATAGAACCATCAAGGATAGCGTCGATGATACCTCTTGTATCTTTGATAGAGATACGTTTGCCGCTACCGTTCCAACCGGTGTTCACCAAGTAAGCCTTAGCGCCAGTCATTTCCATCTTCTTAACCAACTCTTCGCCGTATTTTGTCGGGTGCAATGACAAGAAAGCAGCACCGAAACAAGCGGAGAATGTAGGAGTCGGTTCCGTGATACCACGCTCTGTACCTGCTAATTTAGCGGTAAATCCAGACAAGAAGTAGTATTGAGTTTGCTCCGGAGTCAAGATAGATACTGGAGGCAATACACCGAATGCGTCAGCAGACAAGAAGATAACTTGTTTTGCGTGCGGGCCTTTAGAAACCGGCTTAACGATGTTCTCGATGTGATAGATCGGATAAGAAACACGAGTGTTCTCTGTAACTGACTTATCAGCGAAATCGATCTTACCATCAGCGGCAACTGTTACGTTCTCAAGAAGAGCATCACGTTTGATAGCGTTGTAGATATCCGGCTCGCTCTCTTTATCCAAGTTGATAACCTTAGCGTAGCAACCACCCTCGTAGTTGAATACACCTTCGTTATCCCATCCGTGCTCATCGTCACCGATCAACAAACGTTTCGGGTCCGTAGACAAAGTAGTCTTACCAGTACCAGACAAACCGAAGAAGATAGCTGAGCTCTTGCCCTCTTTATCCGTGTTAGCGGAGCAGTGCATAGAAGCGATACCACGCAACGGGTTCAAGTAGTTCATGATAGAGAAGATACCCTTCTTCATCTCACCACCGTACCAAGTATTCAAGATAACTTGCTCTTTAGTCTTCAAGTTGAAAACAGTAGCAGTCTCAGAGTTCAAGCCTAATTCTTTGTAGTTGTCAACTTTAGCCTTAGCTGCGTTGAAAGAAACGAAATCAGGTTCGCCGTAGTTAGCCAATTCCTCAGCTGTCGGACGGATGAACATATTAGTTACGAAGTGAGCTTGCCAAGCAACCTCCATGATGAAACGTACTTTCAAACGAGTAGCCTCGTTAGCGCCACAGAATGTATCGACAACGAACAAACGTTTGCCAGACAATTCTTTTACGGCTTTAGCCTTCAAGTCTGCCCAAGCAGCCTCAGAACAAGGCTTGTTATCATTCTTATATTCATCAGAAGTCCACCATACAGAATCTTCGCTGGCTTCATTCTTTACGAAAAATTTATCTTTAGGAGAACGACCTGTATAAATACCAGTCATCACGTTTACAGCACCTAGCTCAGTTACTTGGCCTTTCTCGAAGCCTTCCAAACTCGGTTTAGTTTCTTCTGCGAACAGAACATCATAAGACGGATTGTGAACGATTTCTTTCACATCAACAATTCCGTACTTGCTTAAATCTAAATTAGCCATCTTGAATTTAATTTAAATGATTGACTTTATATAACTTTTCTCTCTACTCTAGTTCGATACGGTGAGGCTTTCCGACCTTTTGGAGCTTGCTGCGACTCCACCTTGTTAACCGCGGTACAAAAGTAATATTTTTTTTTATCGTACACAGCTTATTAAGGAAATTTTTCAGTAATAATTACTCTTTTCCATGCAATTAACAAAACCCTTAGTCTATTTGTAATATGGAGTTTACAAATCATATACTTTTAGCTAGCATCTCAACTATTTCCGAAGTTGTCATCATAAGAAAGGCGCGGGATAAATATCTTGCGCCTTCTCTTATATCCAATCAGAAATATATTACTTTACCTCCCAAATCTCACCTTTCATCAAAAGGTCGTGTAATTTACGTGTAGGATTCTTCGCTTGTACCTCCTCGATTTGCTGGTGGACAGCCTCATCATAGGTCGGTCCCTCCACATCTCGTATTACGCCTAACGCGATTGGCATATCACCGCTCATCATGGCAAGCATCATATGCAAGGTGTTATCCTTCTCATGGGCGTCGTGTACCAATACGTCATCCATCGTATAACCATCTTGTCCGATCGTTACGGATTTCAGTTTTAGGCCGTCTAGCACAAGGCCTTTATCCATGTTAGCGCCGTAAACCATTTTCTCGCCATGGCGAAGGAAAATCGTACGATCCGCACGGTATGCCTTATCAACGATCCCCTTATGGATACCATCATTAAAGATCACGCAGTTTACCAACACTTCCGTAACGGAAGCGCCTTTATGACGGGCGGAAGCCGTCAATACCTCGGTCGTATTCTTCAAATCCACATCGATCGAGCGGGCGAAGAAATTACCACGGGCACCCAATGCCAACTCAGCCGGCACAAACGGATCTTCCACCGTTCCATACGGAGAGCTCTTGGATACGAAACCACGGTCGGATGTCGGGGAATACTGCCCCTTCGTCAAACCATAGATCTTATTGTTGAAAAGAACGATATTCAAGTCGATATTACGACGGACAGCGTGGATAAAATGATTACCGCCGATAGCCAAGCAGTCGCCATCACCCGTAATCAACCATACGCTCAAGTCCGGGCGAGCCGTCTTTACGCCGGTAGCGATAGCCGCTCCACGACCATGGATCGTATGGAAGCCATACGTATTCATATAATAAGGTAAGCGGGAAGAACAGCCGATACCTGAGATAACTGCCATATTGTGAGGAGCCACTCCTACCTCGGCCATAGCCTTATGCAGGCAATTCAGTACCGCATGGTCGCCACAACCCGGGCACCAACGTACGTACTGGTCGCTTTTATAATCTTTCGGTTGAAATTTAGTTTCTTCTGTTGTCATCTTTTAAGCCTCCAATATTTTAGTGAATTCCTCAACTAATCTCGCAACGACAAAAGGTTGTCCCTTTACACGATTGAAGCGATACGGGTTAAATCCGGGTACCTTTCCACGTAAATAGTTAGCGAACTGGCCGTTATTTTGCTCAGCCACCACCACTTTCTTATACTTAGAAAGAACCTCAGCCGTATTCTTAGGCAGCGGGTTGATAAACTTGAAGTGAGCGAAAGCCACCTTCTTGCCATTCTCCTGCATCGTCTCCATCGCCTCGTAAAGGTGTCCGTAGGTTCCACCCCAACCAACGATCAATAAATCAGCGTCCTCATCTCCGATCACTTCCAGTTCGGGGATATAGTCGGCGATCTTATCGATCTTAGCCTGACGGGTTGTCACCATCTTCTGGTGGTTAGCCGGATCGGTAGAGATAGCGCTCGTCTCGTAGTCTTTCTCCAGACCGCCCAGACGATGAGCGAAACCTTCCGTTCCCGGAATCGCCCAGTAACGAACCAAGCTTTCCTTGTTACGACGATACGCCTTCCAAACTTTCTCGTCTTGATAATTAGCTACGTAATTCGGCTTAATCTCCGGATATTTATCCATTTCCGGAATTCTCCAAGCGGAAGAACCATTAGCGATAAAGGCATCGGTCAACAAGATAACCGGAGTCATATGCTCCACGGCCAACTTACTAGCCCAGAAAGCAGCATCGAAACAGTCGGTCGGCGTAGAAGCGGCGACTACCACTACAGGGCTCTCACCGTTACGGCCATACAGCGCTTGCATCAAGTCCGTTTGCTCGCTCTTCGTCGGCATACCCGTAGAAGGACCGCCACGCTGAACATCGATAATCACCAAAGGCAACTCAGCGATTACAGCCAAACCGATCGCCTCGCTCTTCAAGGCAAGACCCGGTCCGGAAGTAGACGTAGCCGCCAAGCAACCGGCGAAACTAGCTCCGATAGAAGTACAGATACCGGCGATCTCATCCTCGGCCTGAACCGTGATAACGCCTAAATCCTTACGTTTAGATAATTCATGTAAAATATCAGTAGCCGGAGTGATCGGGTAACTACCCAAGAACAACTGCAAACCAGCCTTCTCGGCAGCGGCTATCAAACCATAGGAAGTAGCCTTATTACCATTCACGTCCGTATAGAATCCGGGCTCGGCTTTCTTACTCTCGATACGATACGTAGAAACCGAGGCATGGATGTTATTACCATAATTATAACCGTCCGTCAAAGCCTTGATATTAGCTTGGGCGATAACCGGTTTCTTAGCGAACTTATTCTGCAACATGTGCATAGCCTCCTCCAGCGGACGCTCGAACAACCAGCAAACAAGTCCTAAGGCGAACATATTCTTACAGCGAAGAGCCGATTTATTGTCCAAGCCAAACTCAACCAATCCGTCTTTTACCATCGTAGAGATCGGAGCGGCAACAACCTGCACGCCAGTCAATCCCAGCTCAGTAAACGGATCATCGGTCGTAAACAAGGCCTTATCCAAATCACTTTTCTTGAAAGAGTCCGTGTCGATTAAAACAATCGCATTGGGTTTTAGGTGTTTTACGTTCACCTTTAGCGCGGCGGGATTCATGGCCACCAATACGTCGGCCTTATCACCGGGTGTGAAGATTTTACGCGATCCCAAGTGCACTTGGAATCCAGATACACCACTTAGTGTTCCTTGTGGAGCACGTACTTCTGCCGGATAGTCTGGGAATGTAGAAATCTCGTTCCCGAAAACCGCGGACAGGTTTGAAAAGATTGTACCGGTTAACTGCATACCATCTCCCGAGTCTCCCGAGAAACGAATTACAACCTTCTCCAGCGTCTTAACTTTTGTCTGTTCTGCCATAATATACTTTATTAGCTTTATCGCTTATTGGTATTTAGATCGTCCGCAAAGTAAAGCATAAACTTTGCGAGTTCAAAACTTTTCCGCATCAAAAAGCAGAGAGGTATAGATCAAGATTATTAGATGATAGATTAAAATGATTAGACACATAACTATTCACTGTCTTCCCGTAATACATATATACTCCCGCCCTAAAGCCCTTATCCGATTTGATCATTCCTTGCACGGAACCGGCGTCGCCCAACGACAATAATAAAGGCACGAATATATTACTATAAGCCATCGAGGTAGTACGAGCCACCCGGTTGCTGATATTCAGTTTACAATAATGTAATACCCCATATTGCTCGAACACCGCAGGATCTTCCCTCGACAAGCAGCATGTCGTCTCAAAGCAACCGCCTTGGCTTACCCTCAGATCGATCACCAAAGCTCCCTTTTTCATCGTACGCACCAAGTCCGTAGCGATAATATAGCGATGTCTCGTATTAATATAACGCATCGCCCCGATCACCACGTCGGCGCTACGAAACGCGTTATGCAGCACATTCGGATGGAACGTGGAAGTAAAAAGCCCTTGCCCCAAGACCTGTTGTATTATACGCAATTTATTGATATCATCATCGAATACTTTCACGGATGCTCCCAAGGCCAACGCGGCACGCGCGGCCACGGTCCCGGCGTTTCCGGCCCCGATGATCACCACTTCCGTAGGGGATACACCCGGGATACCGCCTAATAAGATCCCTTTACCTCCTTGGGTATTGCTCAACAACTCGGAAGCGATCGTTATGGAAGCCGCCCCCTCGATCTCGGAAGTGACATTCAGCACCGGGAAACGATTATATTCATCCGCCATCAACTCATAAGAGATAGCGGTAATCCGTTTCGCCATCATCAACTCGAAAGCCTCCTGAGCGAATAAATTAAACTGCACCAATGAGAAAACGGTCGTGCGAGGTCTCATAAGCGCGATTTCCACCGGCAACGGAGGCAATATCTTCAAGATCAGATCCGCTTGGAAAACTTCCGCGGGCGTATCGACGATCTCCGCCCCCGCCTCCGAGAAATGATTATCGGAATAGTTGATGCCTAATCCGGCGCCACTTTCCACCAGCACCCGGTGACCGCAATCGGTCAGCATATCCACCGCCTCCGGAGTCAACGGCAAACGTTTTTCCGCCTCGCATCGTTCACGAGGAATACCGATAAGCAAACGGTTATTCACCTTGCTGATCTCTTTCAATAATTCCTGCGGGATATAGGCCCCCTGTGCCTGCCGGCCGTCGTTCGCTTCCATATGCTATAGGATTTTCATTAACGCGTTCGATATGTCATGTACATCAGATTCTGTTAACATCTTCTCGGCATCAAACGTTATGGACGCCTTCGTATAAAACGGATTCCTTTTCTCCAGACTCTCGGCGATAAACGCCCTCAGTTCCTCCCCGGAACGTCCTTTCAACACCGGACGGGTATGTTTGCACAACTCCAGACGCTTCGCCAGCTCCTCGACTGACACCTTCAAGTAAACCGTCGTGCCAGAAGCGTTCATAAACTCCATGTTATCGAAAAAACAAGGAGCGCCTCCTCCCGTGGAGATCAGCACGTCCTCAAACTCAGCGACCTCGTGAAGCATATTCCGTTCTATCTCTCGGAAAGCCTCCTCCCCTCTCTCGGCGAATATCTGCGAAACGGCCTTATGATAACGCCCTTCGATATAGTAATCAAGATCTATGAACGAAAGACCGGCGAGCTTGGCAAGCTCCTTTCCCACCGTTGTCTTGCCCGCTCCCATATATCCGACCAAAAAAACACGTTTCATACATTATTATAATAGTTTTCGCAAATGTAAACTTTTTCCGGGAACTCTATCTTCTTTATTCCTAAGAATCAATAAAAAAATCATAGGCCAATGGCTTTTACGGTCTGGGTCGCACGATCCACTACTAATAAAGTATGACGAGCACCGGCTATTTTCTCGGGATAGACCATCGAATCTGTAAAGTCCTGCAATAATTTTCCGTTCTTAGGGCTGATCTCCCATAGCTCCGACCGTTTATCATCGACACGAAGCGTAACAAACAAACGATCCCCTACAAACGCTATCGACTGGGGAGACTTTTCAAATCCCAATGCCACCAGATACGGCTCGAAACCCACGTTCCCTACCCGAATGTCCGCAGGATCGAATAAATAGATCATATTTTTATTCTGAGCCGTCACATACAAAAAGCCATCACTCCGTGCCGCTACCGCATAAGTACCCATTGCCTCTTGCAAATTCACGCTACGACTATATATAGGTACTCGAGTAGCGGAACCGGGCTGTACATCTTGCTCCAAGACAACTACTAACTTGCGTTTATCCCGAATAAAAACAGCTCCTTGACTAGCCGTGACATCAAATGCGTGAACGGTCTGATAACCACCCTCACCCCAAGTACCCGTACCGATACAAGTAATGAACTCATATGTTTCAGCATCGAACACATCCGTACGGCTTCCCGCATTCGTGACATATATTTTCCCATACGAGCGAGTCACACCGTTTGGCTCCCCCGCAAAAGTCTCTTTCTTATCTCCATTCATCCACTCAACCATACTTTTCACATGATGTACATTACCGGAAGATACATCAAAAACCTCCAAACTATAATGTCCCGGAGCATCATTTACTACATATAGCGTATTCCCATAAAGATAGACCGCTTTCGGATGAAAAGTTTCCACAGTGGCACCGGGAATATCCAAGGCAGAAAGTATAAATGAGAGAGAAGGACCCTCATCGCCGGCTCTATCCGTCTCCATCGGAGCAAGCCCAAGCCCACCATCTATGGCATCCAGTTCCGGATCATCGATAATGTATTTCGAGGAGGTATACACGCTTTTGTTCTCTACCAAGTTCTTATTCCTCCGAGTATGCAAGAAACGGCGGGAATAAATCGGCAATTTCTTACTCACGGAAAGCTGTGAGTAAACCTTCATACAAATCGTAGGGAAGCCTCCTTCCGCCGGATAATACGTCATATTCCCACTATGCCCATATCCCAAGCAGTGCGCCAGCTCATGATACGGCACATCAGTCCCGTTGGCATCATCCGCATAATGGGTAAGATAGACATATTCACCTAATCCAAAGGTATTTCCCCCGCCCAGGCCGACAACATTCACCACACGCCCATAACACAATCCGCCATGATTCAAGATCTTTTTCTTCAATACATCTATATCCACGATTTGCTCGTTATTTATCAGCTTACCACGCCACTTCTCCAGTTCCTCGTCAAAAAGCGAGGAAGAAAACATCGCCGCCATATTCAAGGAAAGGGCAACCGCCTCACGAGCCAGATGTGGCCTGAAGTTACCCCAGTTTGAACCGGAATACTTACCAAACCAAATATTCCACTTTGGTTTCACGTTAATCATTCCTTGATATACCGGATCTCCACATTCAATCCGCAAACTTATATTCTCGGCCGCCATATCCGGATAGGCTTCTATGGTAACCTCCTCGCCGGAACGCGTATAATAAACCTTCGCCTGTTCCAGAAAAGGCAACTTCATTTTAAACTCCTGAAAAGGTAAAACCGTAGTAAACTCCGCAAACCGTACCTCGTCCTCATAGCCTTCAATCGTCGCCCATACGATCACGTTATGTATAGCCCTGGGTGAATAGAAACGAAGCATCAGCTCATTCTGCTCGGTAACCGACACCTGCAAAGGTTCATTCACCTTGAATTTTCGCTGCGACGAATCGAAAAGAACCTCGTCCGGTTCCTCATCCTGAAGGATATAAGAAGTATTCGACGAATCATAATCCTCCTCCGCCATCCGTATTAAACCATATTTACTCGTTCCTCCACTATTATCCACATCATCTTCATCCGAACATCCGAGAACAAGAAAGCCTCCCATTACAAACAGAATGACACGAATGATCGTGTATCTCAACATTTCATTCATAAATAATCTCTTACCAGTTTTGGACGCAAAAATAGTATTTTTATTTAACTCGCATAAAAGTCACCGTTTTTATGTAATTTTGCCCCGTAGACAGATGTAGATTCGATGATGAAATTTATAGATAAGTTCAATACAATTATCCATAAGCCATTTTTCAGCAAATATAGTACCTTAATGGGGCTATGGGCATTGCTGGGGGTTATCGCATGGATTACCAAGTATTTCCCCGGGAAATATAACAACTTCTCGATCTTCAGGCAATCCTTTTGGCATACGTTGAATGAGTTACCGCTCTATGCCGCCTATCCGGAAGAATACAACGATATTTTTCACTACGGGCCGGTATTTAGCTTGGTAGTAGCTCCGTTCGCCATTACACCGTTATGGTTAGGACTGCTTACTTGGTCGGTGGCGCAAAGCCTTTTTTTATTCTGGGCGGTCAAGATGCTACCGGGGACCAAGCGGGAACGCATCTTTATCTATTGGTTTTGTGCCCACGAGTTGCTTACCTCGCTTTTCATGTCGCAATTCAATATCAGTATCGCCGCTATCATTGTCCTCGCTTACGTATTGATAGAGAAAGAGAAAGACGTATGGGCCGCTTTCGTGATCATGTTGGGTACCTTTACTAAATTGTATGGGATCACGGGATTGGCGTTCTTCTTTTTCTCTCGCCATAAGATGAAGTTCAGCCTATCTTGCGTAGGATGGGCGGTCGTCATGGTCGTAGCCCCGATGATATTGTCCGGGCCGGATTATATAATGTCCCAATATACCGGTTGGTTCGAGGACTTATCCGGAAAAAATTCGGAGAACTTATTCGCGCTCATGCAGAACATTTCCTTCTTGGGAATGGTTCGTAAGATATCGGGATCGGTCAGTTACTCGGACATTTATCTGATAATAGGGGGATTAATATTATTCGGCCTGCCTTATCTACGCATCAGTCAATATAAATATGAGGCTTTCCGGAAAACGTTATTGGCCTCGGTGTTGATGTTTGTCGTACTGTTCAGCACGGGTAGCGAGTCCAGTACCTATATCATAGCGTTTATCGGAGTCGCTATTTGGTATACGGCTGTACCGTGGAAACGTTCGACATTGGATATTGTCTTGATGGTCTTCGCCTTTATATTGACCAGCATGTCTCCGTCCGATCTTTTCCCGAAATACATACGAGTGCATTATGTATACCCGTATGCGTTAAAAGCGTTGCCTTGTATGCTGATCTGGCTAAAGCTGACATTTGAGATGTGTACGAGGAATTATAATCCGGTAAAGGTATAAATAGAATGAACGCACGAGCAGACATAGATTTGGTATTACCTTGTTACAACCCGCCTTCGGGCTGGGAGGAACGAGTAGCCACCCATTTCCGCAAAGTGGAGCGATTATTCAGCCCGGTACGTTTCCACCTTTTTATTGTCAGTGATGGTTCGAGACGGGGATACGAGCCGGAAACGATCGACCGCCTCCGGCAATTGATACCGGATGTCTGCGTCGTGGACTATAAGCCCAACCGGGGAAAAGGATATGCCTTGCGAGAGGCGGTAAAGCGATGTACCTCTCCTTACATTATTTATACAGACTACGATTTTCCATATACAAACGACTCATTCGGCAGGATGGTCGAGGCGTTGCTAGGAGGAGCGGACGTAGTCGTGGCTACCCGCGGCAAAAGTTATCAGGATAATCTACCTCCTTTCCGGCAAATGTTATCCAAACTGTCCCACATATGCAATACATGGGTCTTGCGGATCAAGATCAAGGATACGCAAGGGGGCATGAAGGGATTCAGCCAAGCGGGACAGGCGATATTCCTAACGACCCGTATCAATAGCTTCCTATTCGATACGGAATTTATCTATAAGGCAAGTCGCCGGAAAGAGATAAACTTACGGACGATCAACGCGAACATCAAAGAAGGACTGGCGGTATCCGATATGGGATTCAAGGTCCTGCGGCGGGAAGCGTTGAACTTCTTATCCATCTTATTTCATAGAGATTAATTGACATACATGATATTACTTAGTTTTGATATCGAGGAGTTTGACGCTCCATTGGAACACGGCGTGGAATTGCCGTTCGAGGAACAAATGCGTACTTCCGTAGAAGGAACCCGGAAGATACTGGCATGTCTGGCCCGTCACCGGGTAAAAGCGACTTTCTTTTGCACGGCGAACTTCGCCCTTCACGCAAAGGATTTGATCTTGGACATCCAAAAGGGTGGACATGAGATCGCTTCGCATGGTTTTTATCACTCGTCGTTCGAGACCGCCGATCTACGCAAGTCCAAAGAGGCGTTGGAGGAACTGACCGGACAACCGGTGAACGGTTTCCGTATGGCCCGCATGATGCCCGTCGAAGAAGAAGAGATACATAAGGCCGGTTACTTATACAACTCGTCCTTGAATCCGACTTGTATTCCCGGCCGTTACAATCATCTGGGGCAGCCCCGCACCTATTTCATGAAAGATGGCGTATTGCAACTGCCCGCCTCGGTGACCCCGATCGTCCGTTTCCCCTTATTTTGGCTGGCTTACCATAACCTTCCGGCCACCTTGTACCGTAAGTTAGCGCTTTGGACTTGGAAAGAGGACGGTTATTTCCTAACCTATTTCCATCCGTGGGAGTTCACCTCCTTAAGTGATCGGAAAGAGCTAAAGTTACCGTTTATCATGACCAACCATTCCGGTTGCGGCATGGAAAGAAGGCTGGACGCCTTGATCCGTTTCTTCAAGGATAAAAGAGCGCCGTTTGGTACCTATACGCAATTCTCACAAGAAATCTTGAGTAAGAGTCATGGCCAAGAATAAGTTTTATGTCGTATGGAAAGGGTTGAACCCGGGAATCTATGATAACTGGGCGGAATGCAAGGCACAGGTAGACGGACAAGAGGGAGCCAAATATAAATCCTTCGAGAACCGGGAGGAAGCCGCCAAAGCCTTCGAGGCCGGCTATACCCATTACCTAAAGACCGCCTCTTCCCCGAAAGCCGTGGCCCGCCTCGCGCCGGAAGCCCCGATCGGAAACCCGATCAATGAGAGTCTTGCCGTAGACGCCGCCTGTAGCGGTAATCCCGGGGATATGGAGTACAGAGGCGTTTATACCGCTACCGGGCAAGAGATCTTCCATATCGGCCCGCTGAAGGAGGGCACGAACAATGTCGGGGAATTCCTCGCCTTAGTACACGGCCTCGCCTTGCTACAGCAAAAGGGAAGCGACCTGCCGATCTATTCGGATAGCCGCAACGCCATCAGCTGGGTCAAGAAAAAGAAATGCAAAACCTTATTAGCACGTAAACCGATCAACGAACCTATCTTCGACCTCATCGAGCGGGCCGAGAAATGGTTGAACACCCATACCTATACCACCCGGATCCTCAAATGGGAAACATCCGTATGGGGGGAGATCCCGGCGGATTTCGGAAGGAAATGAGGTAAAGGTAATTAAAATTATATCGTATATTTGCCCAATATATCGAATTCAAGCCTATGAAGATCGCTTTCGACGCAAAACGGATTACGCATAACGCTACCGGACTGGGTAATTATAGCCGGTTCGTAGTGAATAGTTTGTCCGCTTCTTTCCCGGAGCATATCTATCAACTCTATACGCCGGGCAAAGGCAAAGAGGCGTTACGGAAACGGATCGAGGAGCGTCCAAGTGTCTCATTCCATTATCCGGAAGGCAGGTTCGATAAACTATTTCCGTCTTTATGGCGTACCTCGGGCCTAACGGCTACGCTTCGAAAAGAACACGTAGATCTGTTCCATGGCTTGAGTAATGAGATTCCTATGAATCTAAAACAGAACGGAATCCCAGCGGTCGTAACGATACATGACTTGATCTTCTTGCGTTACCCGCAGCTTTATAAACCGATCGATCGTTCCATCTATACCTACAAATTCAAGCAAGCTTGTTTACGATCGGACAAGATCATAGCGATCAGCAGGCAGACGATGCGAGACATCCGGGACTTCTTCCACATTCCGGAAAGCAAGATCGAGGTGGTTTACCAAGGTTGTGACCCGATATTCGGACAAGCGGTTCAAGAAGACGTGAAATCGTCCGTACGCGAGAAATATCAGATAAACGGGCCTTATATATTATATGTAGGGAGCATCGAGGAACGGAAGAATTTGTTGCTTCTGGTAAAAGCCCTGAAAGCCCTGAAAGAAGATATCTCCGTGATCGCTATCGGTAAGCATACGCCTTATACGGATACGGTAGAGACCTATATCCGGGAAAACAACCTGTCCGGTCGCATCCGTATCTTGACCCATATACCTTTTAACGAATTAGCCGCTTTCTATCAGATGGCGACCTTATTTGTCTATCCCTCGTTTTTCGAAGGATTCGGTATCCCGATCTTAGAAGCCCAACTTGCCGGTATTCCGGTGATAGCGGCTACCGGTTCTTGTCTGGAAGAGGCGGGCGGATCGTCCGCTCTATATACCGATCCGAGAAATGAGCAAGAGCTGTGCGGCTTGATAGAGTCCGTATTGAACGAGCCGAAGCTGGCCGAATCCATGCGTTCCGGCGGACGAGAGAATATACGGCGATTCATGCCCGACGTATTAGCGGCTCATTTCATGCGAGTATACGAGAATATCTCACGATCTTAGCAAACCCATTTTATCCATACACAATGAATATACTTTTAGTCTATAAAGAAGCCGACATAGCGACCTACAAAATGCTGGAAGGATTGTCCAAGCTTGAGGACTTCAACATCTATATCGCTTCCCCCCAATCGTATACCGACAAAAAGATCTATGGGAATTGTACACCCTTGGATCTGCCGGTCATTACCTCGAAGTTCAACTGGAACGTTATTCGTGCCCTGCGCGAAATCATCAAGACTTATCGGATCGACCTTATCTACTCACCAAGTAGTTCCGGTTTATCAAACGCTCTATTCGCCTCCATAGGCACACGGGCGAAGAATATCGCATACCGAGGTACGCAGGCTAAATTGAAGCGGTTCGATCCGACCTATTATCTAGGCATATTAAATCCCGCCGTAGAGCATGTCGTATGCGAGACCAAAGATATCGAGGAATATCTCTCCCGATTCATCGCACGAAAAAGGCTAACGACCAGCACAAAGCCATTTGATATCGATTGGATCAAGGAGGCAGTCCGTACGCCCAAACAAGCCGACGGTATTCCGGACGACACCTTTCGTTGCATCTATATCGGGGCGACGAAGAACAGGCCGTTCAAAGGCTTAACCGATTTGATCGACGCGTTTATCTTATTGGATGATCCACGGGTACATCTTACGATCGTGGGAGAATATGGGGAAAATGATTTCCAATTAGCCCAACAGTCGAAGGTAAGCGCACAAATTCATTTTCTGGGACAGCGTTCCGACGCCATCTCTTTTCTGGTCACGTCCCAGTTGTTTATACTTCCCTCGCACCGGGATGCCTCCCCAAGAGTCGTGCGGGAGGCTATGGCTTGTTCCGTACCTTGTATCGTAACAGACATACCGGGAGCAAGAGACTTAATCATAGACGGAGTCACCGGATTGTTAGTGCCGCCTTCTTCTCCTCAACAAATGGCGGCGTCTATCCGCTCGCTTATCGATAACCCGGAGCGATTGGAAGCGTTCGCCAAGGCCTCACGTGAGCATATCATCCAAGATTTCAGCGTAAAGGCTTATACAGACGGCTTCGCCACGTTATTCAGGTCGATCAAGAAAGCATAGATTATTTACAGATTCAGAAACAACGGATATAAGCTAATGAATAGCTATCATAAAGATGGTCCTTCATTCCATGTTTATATTGGAAGGACAGGATATTTTTCTTAAGCTCATAATTTAGCTTTGTCCGTAGAATCATCGGCTTATCTCCATTATCCCGATATCCCCGGAAACCGGCATAATTACAATCCAACGAGAACCCCCGATAGGTCCCTAACACACCTGCCCCATAACAGAAAGCGTCGTTCTGACGATTAACGACATCGTTAGTCATCCAACAATAAAAACCCGCTAAAGCTTGCACACGGATCGAAGCGTTTACATCTTTCCGCTTCCACAACGTACGTCCCAGATTGGCGTCGAACCAATAAGAGGCCGCATCCGTATAACGAGCGTCGCACAAGCGTCCGCCACTGGCGGTTTTCAGGTTGGCGCTTACCACGATATCCATCCATTTCTCGCTCCGGAGGGCTTGGAAATAAAAATTAAAGATCACGTCGCCCCGGCAAACAATCGGGGATTTCAGTTCTACCGCATAACGCTCATCCCGCACTTCCGGCGACATCTCATACCATTCTTGGAATACCCAACTGACATTCACTCCTACACGTCCCTTTACGACAGGAATGTACAAACGGGTAAAGATATCTTTCGTCTGATCGCCTCGCGTCTTATGATATTCCCCCCGAAGCTCCACTTCCCAACGGCTGGACAGGCTTCCTCCTACCAACTCGGGAATCGGAAAGGCATTTGGCCCGAAATAACGGGGCGAGTAAGTCAGATACTCTACCTTTTCCCACCATTCTAACGCCTTAACCGGAGATACATAGGCCAAAAGACAACTAACAACTAAACAGAACCGGAGTATTTGTGTTTTCATAAAAGTCTATAATTCAAATTCAATCTCATGCTTCAACGCATATTTCTTCCAGAAACGATTTCGATAGTATAATATCCAACGAAGGCATTCCGCTTTATCAAAATGCCGGCTCTCGGCATAGGTCTCCGCCATTAAATGAAAAGCGGCTTCCCGTCCCCACAAGCGGGAGAAATTCGCGCATCCTCGTTTGAGCGAGACAGGCCCGAAATACATCCGGTTTATATCGATCAAGGAGAACTTAACCCCTTCCTCCGTACGATCGTACAATACATTTCCCGGAGAGAAATCGGCATGATAGACCTCCGCCTCATGCAACTCTGCCATATAAGTACCTAACGCACGAAAAATATCCTCGTTCCCCTCTACCGGACGCTGTCCGACTTTATACAATGTCTTATATCTAGATTGCAGACTGATAAAATAACTATATTCCAAAAACCCTTTCTTCCTAAAAAGGATATAAGCGATCGGGGCAGGTGTCTCAAATCCCTTGGCAACCAATCGCAGAGCGTACTCATAGGCTCGCACAGCCTTAGGCTGACGGAAAAAACGATAAATAACACGGTTTATCAAGAAGGGGACTCTATATCGCTTGACATTCAGTTCCACACCATCTACCTCAAAAACCTTGATCTCATTCCTCGCCTTATAAATCGTTTTTCCCTCTTCTGAAAATATACGAGGTACACGCCTTACAAAATCCTCGAATCGCCCGTACGCCGGGTTAATGACCTCCTTCATCCGAAACCGTTTCATTTAAAGAGGTTAATACCTTGTTTATGATTAGATCCGGATTGAGCTGTTTCATACACGCCCAATCCTTCCGCAGGCAGGGCTTTTGGCCGAATACGGAACAAGGACGGCAAGGTAAGTCCAACTGGATACAATCTTCCGGATCCTGATGATATCCGTAAAATCCGGCATAGGGATGGGTAGCGCCCCAAACGGAAAGCACCCGTGTACCGACCAAGGAAGCGAAATGCATATTGGCGGAATCCATGCAAATCAACAGATCCAACCGGCTGATCAAGGCCAGTTCCTGATCCAAGGAATACTTGCCCGCCACGCTTTTTACCCGGGGATACTCAAAAGCCCATTGATCCAAGAGCGCCTCCTCGTAGCCACGACCACCGAACAGGAAGATGGTAAAATCCTCTCGATCGGAAAGCTCGGCCATGACCAGCTCCATCTCCCCGGTCGGATAAATCTTTCCCCGGTGCTTGGCGAAGGGGGCGATACCGATCCATTTGCCCGTCTTCGTTCCCGCAAGGGGTTCCAAGGCGGATACATCCGGGATAGAGGTCTCGTAAAGCGAGGTGAACGATTCCGTATAGTTAAGCCCGGCGTTGCGGAACACATCCGCGTAACGTTCGATCACCGGGCGAAGTTGTTTAAATCGTTTATGCTTCGCGTCGGTCAACCGGGCACGATCTTTCCGGGCCTTATCCACGACAAACACCCGTCTGCCGTTCAAGCGGAACAGCGTACGGATGATCATGGTCCGCAATACGTCATGCAAATCCAAAACCACGTCGAAATCATATTTTACCAAGGCAGAGGCAAAACGAAGCAATCCCGCCAACGTTTTCTCCGTGCTCTTCGTATTGATGCCGATCACGTTCACGTTCTTCGGGCGGTTGATAAAGACCGGGATCAAGAACGCTTGCGTCAACACGGTAAACGAGTCCGTAGGATTCGCCTTGGCGGCGGAATAGATAACGGGAACGGTCATCGCCACATCCCCAATAGCCGAAAGTCGTATTACTAATATATTTGCCATTATTTCTTACCGTACAACACAGGATTCAAGGCCGGGTCGTTGTACATCTTCATTTGCTTGTAGACCTTCATGTATTTCTTACCGTCACGGATATCGGATAGCAATTGATCCAAAGCCATCGACAAATCCTTCTTCTGCTCCATCAGCACCGCCAGTTTCTGCTCACAACGAGCCTTATGCTCGGCAGTAGCATCCGGACGGTTTGCCTCCTCACGCATATGATAGATCTTTAGCGTAAGGATAGAGAGACGATCGATCGCCCAAGCCGGGCTTTCCGTATTGATCGTAGCATCCGGCAAGACTTTCACGTTCTTGTATTTATCCAGAAAGAAACTATCGATCAACTCTACCAAATCCGTACGATCTTGATTCGACTTGTCGATGCGGCGTTTGATAGCCAGCGCTTCCACCGGGTCGATCTCCGGATTCCGGATAATGTCCTCCAAATGCCATTGTACGGCATCGATCCAGTTCTTAAGATAAAGATAAAACTCGATGCTCTTTACCGCATAGGGATTATGCACTGTAGCATCTACATTGTCAGTTACATGATAAGCCTCCGTAGCTTGCTCAAAAATGCGGAAACATTGTTCGCTGAAGTTCATATATGATTCATTTTCTTTCTGTGAATACTTTGTGGGACAAAGATAATGCTTACGGATCAGAAACCCAATTCTACCGGATAAATTCTATCCTCTTAGCATATATCCTTTCTTCGGCAAGGATACGATGCCGGTAGACGGATCGTTATGAAGCGCTTTACGGAGATAGGTGACCTGCACATTCAAGGCCAGGGAGTTGGCGTATGAGCTAGTTCCCCAGACGGTTTCCAACAGAAGGTCACGATCCACCGCCAGATTCAGGTTTGTCGCCAGGATTCGCAGAAGATCCGCTTGGCGGGAAGTGATCAATACCTTGTTATTGCCCGTACGGATCTCATTCGTGGTATAGTTGAAGGTCGTGTTTCCGAAATGGAAGCTCTCCTCCTGCACGCTTTCATGGACACCGATCTCAAAACGGTCCTTGATACGGGCGATCAGCTCTTCCGGATAGAAGGGTTTCGCCAAGTAATCGTTTCCGCGCAAGCTAAAACCTTTCAAACGGTCGTTCTTATCGGAACGGTCGGAAAGGAAAAAGATCAAGACATGGTGGTCTTGCTCACGGATCTTTTCCGCTACCTCGAAACCGTTTAAGCCGGGCATGTTGATATCCAGCAAGACCAGATCCGGTTTCACGACCGGGAATTGCTCCAAAGCCATGGTACCATTGCCGGTATAAGTCACCTCATACCCCTCCCGTTCCAAGAATCGCTTCAAGACGAGGGAATACTTAAGGTCATCGTCAGCGAAAAGTATTTTCAATGTCGATTTCATAAGGCTGTAGTCGGTAGATTTATAGTAATTCGAGTGCCTTCACCTAATTCACTTCGCAGGGATACAGAGCCATGATGCGCCTCTACTATTTGGCGAACGTAGCTCAATCCCAACCCAATACCCGGAATTTGCTTATCCGGCAGATGAGACGAACGGTAAAATTTATCGAACACCTTTCGCCGCTCATCCGGAGCGATACCGAAGCCATTATCCGAAACGGTCAATTCCACCCTTTGCTGATTCCAAAGCACTACGATATCGATATCCACTTCCTCTCCCGAATATTTGATCGCGTTCTCTATCAAGTTAGACAAGACATTCGCCACATGTACCGGATCGGCCGTCAGATCCGGCATATCCGGGGGAAAGGCCGTCGAGAAAGAGACTTTTTTCCCGGCGGGGATATTGGTTAGGCGTACCACCTTCTCCACCAACTCACGGAGATTAAAAGCGGAAGGTCTCAGAAGCGTCTCCCGCTCGTCCGCACAGACCATATCTTTCAATTTTCCCAGATAGGCGGAAAGATTATCCAACTCGAACATGGAGTCTTGAAGGACCCGTTCCGTCGTGGCCTCATCCATCCGCATCTCCCGGTCATTCAAGAAAGAGACGAATACCTTCAAGGTTTGTACCGGTCGCCTCAGCTCATGGATCATCGTATGCACGAATCCCTCACGCAACTCGTTCAAGCGCATTTGCTCCCAGATCGTACGGATCTGGAGACCCAAACAAGCCAGCAATAACAAGATAAGGAAAATACTTAGGAAAAGCTGCCATCCCATCCGGCCCAATAACGGATTCATAGGAAGATCCACATCCACCCACACCGCCTTTCGCTCGATCGGGGCGAACACATAGCATATCGAGATAGAGGTTGAAAACAGGTTTTTCGATAACGGCAACCATAAGGCCGATGACTGTCCGGACAAGGTATCGCTCGCTACGAACGGACGTACCCGATAATCCAGACCGGGCAGACTGGCAGACAAGATGGAGTCCAAACGCTCCGCGGAGAAAGGCACAAAGAACTCCACGACCGAACGATCTACCCCAACCAATAAGCTATCTTCCGGCATATTCGGGTCCAGATGAAGCCGAAAACTATGGATCTTTGTCGTATCCTTGGGATAAAGCTGGAAGCCGAACGAGTTTTTCAACCCATTTAACACGCTATCACCAGACTGGTATTTCGACTGGCGTTCTATGATATAAGTACCTTTCGTCATCTCCGCCTCTTCCTTCCGTATACGAAATTCCTCCTGCCCGGCATGAAATACCTCACCGGCGATCTCATCCGCATAAGTACACATCTCGTACCGGAACTGATTGAACAGCCAATAGCCTTGTACCCCGATCGCCGCCAAAGCCGCCGCCAACGAGATTACCCATATCCATCGAATCCTCTTTCCCATATCTTATTCCTTTCCGGCAAAGATAGATAGCTACTCCATGATTACAACGTACATGTAGCCATTTTTATAAGCGGAGTAATATTTCAGTAATAAAAATCTTCCTTACGGCAAACGTTCCTCTCTTACATTCGCGACAAATAACTTCTAAAACCAACAGATCATGAAACGAATCATAGCGACAATCGGCCTGCTTTGCGTAGGTCTGTCAGGGGCGGGACACGAGACGAACGCCCAAGTGACAATCAACATCTTCAACCTAAACGACGTACTAAGAGCCAAGCCCATCGACGAGACACGTTTCACGGTACAATACCAAACCACGTCCATGCCGGACACGCTCCAACCCGACAAGAAAGAGGAAGAGACCCTCATGCTGAAGGTCGGGGATAAATGCTCCGTTTACTATAGTTACGCCAAATTCCTCACCGATTCCGTACTAGAGGCCGACAAAGCCGCCGGAGCCTCACAAGAAGTCATCAATGAACACCTGCAACAATATTCCTCCAAGACCAATGCACAGGTCTACAAGAACTATCCGGCGGGAAAGACCACGACCTTGGATGCCCTTGCCGCCAGTCGCTTTCGCTGCGAGGAAAAGGAGGAGCGCCCGGAATGGACCTTACTGCCCGATACGATGACCATCCTGTCCTATCCTTGCCGGAAAGCGACCTGTCATTTCAAGGGCAGACATTATGAGGCTTGGTACACGCCGGAGATACCGAAAAGCGAGGGTCCTTGGAAATTATGCGGATTACCGGGCCTGATCCTAAAAGCCCAAGACAGCCAAGGACATTACACTTTCATCTGCACGGGTATCGAACTGAGCCGGGGTAAGAACCCGATCCTTTTCGGGGGAAACGATTTCGAGCCGATCAGCCGCAAGAACCTGCAAAAGGCTTACGAACGATATGCCGCCGATCCTATCGGATACATCGCCTTGACCTCGCCACAGGTGAAAGTGACCGTCACCGACGATAACGGAAAACCTTACCAACCCAAGAACATGCCGTATAACCCTATAGAAAGGGAAGAAAGATGAAACGGATCATACTGCATATACACACTTTTTGTTTACTTACGCTGCTCTGCCCGGCAGGATTGGCCGCCCAATCCGTCATCCGAGGGATCGTGATCGACAGGGAAAGCCAACTGCCGGTAGAAGCGGCCACCGTGCAATTAACCAGAGGCAACGCCTCCCTTCCGATCAACTATACGTTAAGTAATAATGAAGGGACCTTTATCCTCACCCAACCGAAGCGGACGGACTCACTTCTCGTCTCCGTCTCGCTCTTGGGGTACCAAACCCAGCAACAAGCCGTACATGCCGGACAAACGCTTCGTTTTGAGATGGAGCCGCAGGTATTCAGCCTAAAGGAGGTGGAAATCCGTCCGGGACGTGTCTGGGGGCGGCAAGATACGATCAATTATGATGTCACCCGCTTTCTCTCCCCAAAGGATCAATCCATCAAGGACGTATTACGGAAACTTCCAGGTATCGATATCGATGATCTGGGGAAGATCTCTTACAACGGGAAAGAGATCCGTAATTTCTATGTGGAGGGACTGGATCTCACCAACGGGAAATACAAGCAAATCAGCGAGAACCTGCGAGCCGACGCCGTGCAGAACGTACAAGTGATGGAGAACCACCAACCGATCCGTGTGTTACAGAGAAAGATCAAGACCGAAGACGTAGCGTTGAACCTCAAGCTGAGACCGGAATTCCGGGATCGCTGGCTGATCAATGCCGAAGGCGGTCTCGGCGCATCCCCGTTCTTATGGAAAGGAGCCGCTGACGCCTTGCAGATCAGCCGCAGCAGCCAATCCGCTTATCTATATAAAGGGAATAATACCGGGCAGGATGTATCGGGCGAGCAAAATACGCTTACCGAATCACCCGAATCCCGTTTATCCGAGCCCAAGGTTCCCCAATTTCTGCTACAGCCCTCATTCTCCGCCCCGCTAAAGAAAGAGCGCTGGCTGTTCAACCATATACACAGCCTATCCGCAAATCGCCTATATAAACTGAACGAGAACACCCAACTCCGTATAAACGCCGGTTATATCCACGACCGGCAAACACAGGAAAGGGGGAGTGAGACGACTTATTACCAATCCGAGGACACGATTCATCTAACTGAGCAAAGCGATAGCCGCATTCGCTCGGATCAAGCCAACCTAAATATCGGAGTGGAAAACAACTCGCAGGAAAGGTATCTCAAGAACCAGTTCTCAGCCACCGGAGATTGGCAATCCAGCCTTTCCCATATAACCGGAAACACAATTTCCACCGGCCGTACAACATTGGACCAACGCATCAAAACCCCGAACCTCGACTTGCATAATAATTTACGGACCCTGTGGAGCTTGGACAAATACACGTTGGAAGCCCAGTCTTCGCTCCGTTACCACAGCAACGCGGCCGATCTTCGCTTGGATAACCACCCTTATCCGATGAACTTACGCGACTTTTATACCGATAATTCCTTCTCATTCCTGAAAAAGAGCGGTTCTCTCACCCAGCGATATACAGTAGGCATAAACGGGGAGATCAGCAATATCGAGAAAAGCCTGCAAACTTATCTCTCACCCGATTACCAATGGAATACCTATAAATGGACCCTATCCCTCAGCGCCCCTCTCAGATGGACCGGATATACAGGGGTCGGTTTCTCCCGCATCTCGGTTAATCCGTCCCTGTCCATTATCTACAAACTGAATTACGCATGGCGTTTCACGGTACACGCCTCCTATAAGGAAAGATACGGAGAGATGACCGATTTATACGACCGGCCTTATCAAACGGATTACCGGAATAGCGTCTGGAATTGCGGAATCCTCCCGGTTTACAGACAACAGCTTTATTCCGTTTATGGGGAGTACAAGAATACGGCGCGGGAATTCTTCGCCACGGTAAACCTAACACACAATCGGGAGTGGTACAATCGTATATACGAGCAACGTATAGAGAATGGACAGATACAACGAGTCTCCTTACCCTTATCCAACCACGGTTCCGGCTATACCGTCAAAAGCACGCTATCCAAAGGCTTTTACGATCTAGGGCTAAAGACCTCGCTCCTGGCGCTCCTCAATATCAGCAAGGCCGAGCAAATCAGCGGGGGACAAAGGCTTCCCTATCAATATCGTCTCATGCGCCTAGAACCCAAAGTGATCTGGACTCCCAACCGCCATTGGGAGACCAGTTACCAAACCGATATCCGGTACGGAGGAAGTAAAATAGGAGAACGTACCCGTTTGGCGCCCTTATGGAACGTCACCCAACAAGTACAACTCTCCTACATTTTCTCACCCATAGAGGCAAGCCTTTCCGTAGATCATTATCACAATGACGTGAATGAAGACCAATCCGTCAACGCCGTTTTCGCGGACTTCTCGGTCTTATGGAAATCCCGGCGTTTGCAAATCACCGCCACGGCGACAAACCTGTTCGACAAACGTACCTACGGATACACGCGATACGCATCGTTGGAAAGCTATACCTCATGGGTACGTATCCGTCCCCGGGAGTTTCTGGTAGCGATCCGCTACCAGCTATAAACGATCCAGACGAGTCCGGGTTATAGGCGTATCTTCCGCTCCACCGTACCCTCTGCCGTATCTATCCGTATGAAATAAACGCCGGGCTGGACATTTCCCAAGGAAACAGCGTAATCCACCGAGGCTGGAGAATCTACCTTCTCACCATACAGATGACGGCCCGAAGCGTCATGTACATGGATGCTGAACGAACCGGGGACCTCCGCCCAACGGACATGGAAACTTCCTTTCGTACCGCTAGCATATACGGACACGGCCTCTTGCGGAGCCTCCTCGAATACGTTCTCCGTAGAGGTAGGGATTCCCAATATATCCAGCAGACCTTTATACACGTCTATCTTTCCCCATCCCCATTGCTTGTTCGGATAAGAGAGCGGTTTATCCTGAACAGCCGTACGGGAGAAGACATCCTTGATATCATCCGGGGATAAAGCAGGATTCGCCTGTAACCAGAGAGCGATACTGCCAGTCACGAAAGGACAAGCCATCGAGGTTCCACTCATATACCCCCATGGATATCGATGTCCATTGAAAGTGGAATAGCGAGCCTGTGATGCCTTGGCTCCTTCACCGATCTCACCCTCCAGATAGAATGAGTTATAGGAGGATGCCACCCAAAGTCCGGGTGCTGTTATATCTGGTTTCATGCGATTATCAAGCGTAGGGCCTACGCTTGAAAATGATGTTAACTCACCCAAACTATTACCTGCCAAATAAGAGGTACCCCCATCTACATTTACCGGGCATATACGAGTGGCATAAGCCCCGACAGCTATCACGTTTTTGGCTGATGCCGGAGAGCCGACAGTGAAATCTCCCGTACCGACCGTATAAGGATACCCTTTTCCCAAGTCCGTAAATAAGCTCTCGCCATTGTTGCCCCAAGCCCGGACCGGCGTGTTATTTGTCGCCACATGAAGTAAGAATATCTTTTCATTTTTGGTGCCTTCCGGATAATTGAACTGAATAAAAAGACGGTATCTCCCATTAAACACATATAATTCAGATTCCATTTGCGCCTCATACACCAACGTGCCATCCACGCTCTCACTAGTAAAAACAGAAGACTTAGGCATTGTATCCAAGGCGAAAAACCCGGTAGTATTTAATATCTCATCGCTTTCGCGATCATACAGATCCAGGCAAACAGAAAAAGGTTCCCCGGGCTCGTCCGCCCAAATATCCACCAGTCCATAAGAAAGACCCGTATTAGACCTGCCAACAAAAGTACGCAAGGTATCCGAAGGCGACATCAGTTCGGTATATACTGGCATGTCCCTAGAATTTCCCATGGCAACCGTGATGATTTTTCCCGGTCCGACCATTCGGTCCAACATTATATCCATAAAATTAGTACCATCGTGTCCTCCAATACCATCCCCTAAACTAAGATTCACCACGCAAGGTCTACCCAGTCTCTCGCTCTCCTTGAATATATAGTCCACTCCGTCTACGATATCAGAATTCTGCATGGTAGTAGCCACCAAGATCATATCACTCTCGTTGGCCACACCTTGGTAGGGCGTATCAAACCCTCCTCCGGCAGCTATGCCCGCAACATGGGTACCATGCGTATTTACATCCGAATCAAACGAGCAAGCCGCATCCAGCAGTTCCTCTTCCGTCCTGTATTCCGCTTTACTATAAGGACTCGTTTGATCCCAAACTTGTTTGATACGATACGCTTTACCCTCTTTGTCATAGAAATTCGGGTGAGTAAAATCTAATCCCTGATCGACCACACCCACGATGACCCCCTTGCCCGTATAAGGCTGGGGAAGCTTAGTCCCCGCATAGGCATCCGCCACGTCCGAGTAGTAACGGGCCGAGTCCATACTGGCCCTCATAGGTTGTGAAGCGGATACATATTGGATACAACCCAGCCCAGACACCGACTCCACGGCAGACAGGGGGATCAACACCGTAGCGATATCTCCCGTCCTTGTCCGGATACGGCACCCGGCCGAATCCAAGGAAGCCCATCCCTCATCCGTCGCCACCTTCACGAAAGCCGAGAGATAATCTCCCGAGATAGAACTCCTCAACAACGAGTTCGCCGTATCTTTCTTCGCTAATTTGTCTAAAAGAATACGTGTATAGGGAGACATCTTGGAATACGTAGGTTCTTGGGCAAACATCCCTCCTACCACAAAAATCGCTAGAAGCAGCGATAACAAAATAGATTTTCTCTTCATATTAACCATCTTTTCCATTATATTTCAATTAAGACGTAAAGCTCGTCTCATCACGCCAGCCACGACATTTTAAATGCGCCATTTTATCTGTCTTATTGTGATACAAAGTAAGGCTTTTAAATGCGGACTTTCATTAAGAAACCCCGCTACCTTACGACATTTAGTCCAAAAACAGTGTGACATATAATCCGGATTCGAGGTAAACTAGGCCCTTTTCATATCTAATCGTCACAAAAAACACTTATAAATCAAAGAAAAATTTATATTTTTGTTCGCTAAAAAGTAAATGAATGAAACTAACATATATAACTTTATTCTTTTTTTCTATCGTACTCTTGAGAGCGGCAAACCCTTCCGCAGATAACCGCCCCCAAGAAAAATTATCTTACCAATCCATATTCAATCAGATCATCGCAACCCCCGAAAAAGCGATAAACCTAGCCGATAGCGCCGAGAACCTACGGATCATACCGGAATACAAAGCACATATCATCCGGTCACGGGCATACGCCCGGTTGAAAAACGAGAAGAAAGCGCTGGAATACGCTCTAGCCGCATTCCACACCGATTCCGTACAAAACGACTCCACGGCCTACATGAATGTTTGCCAGATACTAAGTAATTGCTATATCGAGCTATCCCGCCAGAACGAAGCCATAGAATACGCAACGAAAGCGATACAGATCGCACGCTCCCAAGGCAATAAGAGCGTCGAGGCTACCTCTATGATATCCATCTCACGGGCACAAAACGAGCTGGCACAAAAAGACAAGGCTATCGAGACACTTGACCAAGCGATTGAACTGCTACAAGGCACCACCGATCCGGAAGAAAAGTGTACGTTGATCTCACTTTATATGGAGAAGCTACGAAACATCATGATCCAGGAGAAAAATGAAGAAGCAATAAATACCGGAAAGGAAGTAGAGGCACTTCTGGAAAAGATGGAACAAACAGGCGATATGCAAGAGACAAGGGTGGATATGCACCTAGGTTATTTATATAGCTTCCTTTGCGAAGCGTATCAACTGATCGGAGAGGAACAAGCAGCGGCCAGTTACTACCAAAAGTTCCTCACCACCAAATTCGCCCAAAAGCCGCAGGGAAGAACGAGAGCGGACCCTTACCTGCTATTAATAAAAGATTATAAGCAAGTGATCCATAATACCTTGGAACGGGAACGACTGACTCCGGCGCAAGATACCATCAATAAAGATTATACGGTGATGCTAGCGAAGCTAAAGAATACCTATTCCTTAATGGGCGACTATAAAACAGCTCTCCAATACAGTGATCGCCTCTCCAACATACGAAAGGAACTGTATGCCCGCGACAAGGAAAACGCGGCCATGGAACTTGCCATCGCCTATGAGACGAACGAAAAGGAAACCAAGATCATCAAGCAGGAAATGGAGCTGAAGCAGCGCAACACATTTCTCGGAGCCTCTCTAGGCATCATAATCCTCCTTATTCTCTTGCTTTGGATCTCGTACCGGAACAGCAAGGTCATCAAGCGAAAGAACAAGATCACAGTGAACCAAGTAAACCAACTCCTAGCCTACAAGAATGAGCTATTGGCGATCAAGGAACGTGACAAAGAGGCAGAACTATCGCACCAAGAAGAACTTCCCAAATCAGATAGCAAGACACAAACTGACCCAGATCAACCAATCGACCAAGATTCTTTCATCCTGTTGGAAGAAATAATGCATAAGGAGAAACTCTATCTAAAATCAGATCTTACCCGTGAGGACGTACTAAAACGGCTCCACATGGACAAAAACCGTTTTTCCCGGATGATACAGAGCAACACGGAAGACAATTACACAAACTATATCGGCAACCTCCGCATGGAACACTCCATACAGCTAATGAAACAATATCCTTATTACAACCTAGAAGCCATCGCCCTCGATTCCGGATTGGGAAACGTACGTGCCTTACACCGCCTCTTCAAGAATAAGATCGGGATGACGCCTACCGAGTATAAAAAAGCCTTACATGTGAATTAAATTAACTATTTGCGGCAATCGGTCCCAATCCCGTACAAAAAACTTACTTTAAGCCCTTTTATTCAATAAATTCATCTAATTTCGCGTCATTTATAAACGACACGTCTCTATGAATAATGATAAGATCGTCACACCCAGCTTTTGCTATATACTAGCGGCGAATTTCCTGCTTTTTTTCGCTTTCTATCTAATCCTGCCGATCTTACCTTTTTATCTGAAGGAAGAATTCATGATCGGGAAGTCTATGATCGGATTTATCTTGTCGTGCTATACGCTAGCGGCGCTCTGTATCCGTCCGTTCGCCGGATATTTACTGGATACTTTCGCCCGCCGTCCCTTATATCTGGTGGCTTATTTCATTTTCACCGCCATATTTGGCGGATACATGGTAGCCACGGCGCTTACCCTCTTTATCGCCTTACGCGTCGTACACGGTTTCGCCTTCGGCATGGTGACAGTGGCCGGAAATACGATACTGATCGACATCTTGCCCTCCTCCCGCCGTGGGGAAGGTATTGGCTATTACGGCCTAGCCAATAACATCGCCATGAGTTTCGGGCCGATGATCGGTCTGTTCATGCAAGGGAACTTCACATACGACGTGATCTTTTCCTGCTCGTTGCTATCCGGAAGCCTTGGTTTTATCATGGCCTATATGGTCAAGACTCCTTATAAGCAACCGGTCAAACGAGAACCGATCTCCCTAGACCGCTTTTTCTTGGTGAAGGGAACTTGGGCGGGTATCTCCCTATTATTGCTCTCCATTCCTTATGGTATGACTACCACTTATGTAGCGATGTACGCCGCTGAGATCGGGATCAGCGTAAACTCCGGACTTTATTTCACCTTTATGGCCGTGGGACTCGCCGTCTCCCGCCTGTTCTCCGGACGGCAAGTGGATAAAGGACGGATCACGCTTGTTATCTCCCTCGGGATGTATTTGGCGGCGGCCACATTCTTTCTTCTTGCGGCGCTCAAGGAGTTGATGCATTGGAATCCGGTATTTTCCTCTTATCTCTACATAGGTATAGCCCTCTCGCAAGGCGTGGCGTTCGGAACCATGTTCCCTGCTTTCAACACGCTTTTCGTGAATCTGGCACCCAATAACCAGCGGGGTACGGCCACGTCTACATATCTAACTAGTTGGGATGTAGGTATCGGTATCGGGTTGATGGCCGGGGGCAGTATCGCACAAGAGCTGGGTGGCTTCAACTACGCCTACCTGTCCGGCGCTTGCCTTACGGTATTGTCTACGTTTTTCTTTTTGTTCAAGGCAGGGCCGCATTTCAACCGGCACAAGCTAAGATAAGCGTCACGTTATAAAGAAACCTTAAATTCCCCCGAGCGTATCCGCTCATTCAGTTCTTTCACCAAATCCTTATATTGATACCGGTTACCGCAGGTATGAATCTCTGTTAGCGGGTGTTTATCGATTACCTTCTCCAGTAATTCGGAGCGAGACGGCGTAGATGGCAAGGCCGCGTATTCCTCGTACGTGTAAGACAAGAAAGCCACATTGCGCCCGATACCCCGGTTATCCAACAGATAGCCATCGGCCAAAGGAGTCGGGTAGGGATACTTATCCCCCACTTTCACATCGCTTACCGCCGGATACGAGACAATCGTCTGGCCATCCTCACTCAATCCAACCGGGACATGACGGCTATAATCTTTCGCCGTCTTATAGATCACCACAGGAGGAGCCGCTTGCACGGAGGAAGAAATCCGTCCGGAAGAAGCTGGTGTCGGCACCATTCCGGAAAACCGGCTGCCGGTCGTTTCTAACCCGGCAGCCTGCTTCCGACTGGAGGAACAACTGATCCCCCAGCAGGAAGCGATGAAGCATAAAGCCATAATCCCTTTTTTCATTTTTGCATTTTCTCTGTTATCGCATAAAGATCTCCCGTGAAGTTAAAACTTTCCGGTACCTGTCACAATACTATTTTCTTCTCCGCCCAACCCTGTTCGATACGGACTTTCAACACATAGATCCCCCCGGATAAACCAGCGGTAGAAAGGACGGCCCCCGTCCCGTTCATCACGCCCGTAGAGCAAAGCCTGCCCGATACATCGTATAAGTAAGCCTCATGGAGCGGAGACGTGAAGGATACGGACAGACGGCCTTCTCCCGCCAGGACCCGAAGCTTATCATCAACCGCCAATGGATGGATGCCTGTGGGAACGCCTTCCACGGTTACAAATACCTCTGTTCCTTTTATAAAATAGAGACCATCAGATACCACACTATACGCAGCCAGCACGTAGCGACCCGGGGATAGGTTTACTTTTATTTGAGTACGTACCTCTTTCTCTTCCCCTGGCTGAAAGTAAGCGCCTTCAATAGACAAGTCCGTATATTCCCCCGTAGACAACGAATGCGCCATGAAGACTATCATCGGATTACGCTCATAGGCGCTCTCGTTACGAATCACCGTGCACAACACGTTCGAGCCACCCACTACCAAGCTCTCTTCCGAATAGACAGAACGCGTCCCTGTATATTCATCAGCGTAGGATATCACCTCTATCAAGGAATCCGTCGCCAACAAATGGATTTCATTATTCCTCACCCTTGAAGGGGTTAGCTCCCGCCACTCCTTTTCGCCAGATACACGATACAACGCCCTCAACCCGTATAGACCCGGATCCAAGTATAATGGATCAGTCTTCCACAAAAAAGAAGGTGAAACCACAGCTGGACTTATAACGCCCTTTTCCTCATAAACGATCTTGGATAGACTATCTCCGGTAAAGACTCCTAGAGCAAGCTCTAGCTCCTTCTCGGAGGAGGCATCTAGCTGTAGGGCATATTCAATGCCCAAAGAATCACCTTGCGAGATCGATGGACGATCTACATTCACCGAATTAACATTCAACGACAGATAAGGCTCGCTCGCCTCCGTGGGTTTCTGGAAACCGATAATCATATCTTGACCATAAGAGAATCCGCTATACGTTTTAATATATGGATTCAGCACATCCAGCTCGAAGAAACCGTTAGCGGCTCCTCCCCAACCCCAATTGATATGGAACAGGCCGTCCTTATCATAGCCATCGCAAACAAAGGCATGCCCACCACTCGTAGACGTCCCCCCGTACAAGACCGGACGTTTGGCCGCGAGCTCGACCTTCAACAACCTTTTCCAGCCTGCGGTCATATAATAGTCACGATGCAGACATAGCAGATTTTTATCATAATTAAGATTCTCGATCAATCCCTTGGCCATATATTCGTCCATAGTTCCGCTGCCAGCAGCAGAATAGAGCATATTACCAGCCACGCCCACAGCATACATCAACTCGGCGACAGCCTTATCTTGAACGGCGGTGGAAGTAGAGTCGTACACATCCAGCATATTCTTCCAGTCAAACGTATAGCCACTTAAATCCACGGGGAAAACAGTCTCGTTCACATTTTCCTCTCCCATTCGATATTGCCCTTTACCTACCGCTTTCTCCGGCCATTGGTGGTAATTCATGATCTGGACGGCAGCCGTAGCCACACAACCCGTCGCTGAACGCTTATCCCCATCCAACGGGCAAAGACTATTGTAAGGAGCGCCTTGATCCCATTTCGTCTGTATCAACGGCTCCACTCGCTCCGGAAACCCATCGTCTGAACGCAGAGACGAAACATTCTCCGGAAACACCTGTTCAAGCTGCGTATGGGCATGATCGATCTGGCGCTCGTATTCCTCAAACCAACCCCTCATGTTCGACGGCATATCTCCCGGATCGAAAGAGCCCGACAGGGAGTAACCCAGCACCGGGGCGACACGGTCGTCGCCCGACACCATCACGAAACCATCCCCTTCCCCTACATTATAGATATAGTAATACGGATCGGACGACACGGAACGCAGGCCGCTCCCCTCTCCCGTATACACCAACCGAAAATCGGATCCCGGGGCCGAGCGTAACATACCCTGTCCCTCATAAAAAGAGCGGGCTATCCTCAACGCCTCCGCCTCAGTACGCTGACGGGCCTCCAACGAGAAGGCCACACTCACGACACACAATAAACATAACAGTAATCTTTTTTCTATCTATTATTTGTTTTTGACACTCGCAATGTACGCCTTTATTTAATGACGAATCCTTCCTCACAACCTTGAGTTGTGACATTCAGTCCTTAGTTTATGTCATTTGATACAAAATAACCAACGGGGTATGACCGTTTCCATACGGCTCTTTCATTTAACCATCCGTCTTTGCCAAGCTGGAATACAGGGATCCCCAATAAAATTCCGTACAATAAGCTCGTAAAAAGGAGACCGTATATAACACATTGATAATCAATACCCCAAAAACAGAATGATCTTTTCCGGAAAACACGTACATGTTTTCGCGAAAAGTCGTACATGTTTTCCGGAAAAGTCGTACGTGTTTTCCCGGGATCCTTCCTCCGAAAACAAAAGCGCATGATAAAATTCACAAGAAGCGAAACTCCCATCACTTGTATATCCCCTGTTTTTTACTTAATATCGCGTAACGATAATCAAGCTGATAAGATGAAAATAATAGCAGATAACACGGTTCCTTACCTAAAAGGGATCTTGGAGCCGATAGCGGACGTATCCTACCTTGACTCCAAAGAGTTTACTCCCACGAACATAAAAGACGCGGATGCCTTGATCGTACGTAGCATAGATAAATGTACACGCGAGCTATTGGAAGGTAGCCGGGTTCGCCTCATCACGACAGCCACGATCGGGTACGACCATATCGATATCCATTATTGCGAGAAGACAGGGATCACGTGGAAGAACGCCCCGGGTTGCAACGCCGCTTCCGTGGGGCAATATGTATTATCCTCTTTGGTAGCCGTCGCCCTCCGCAAAGGAGAGAGACTAGCAGGGAAGACTATCGGTATCGTTGGCGTAGGCCATGTAGGGAGTATCGTGGAGATGCTATGCGAGGCCATGGGGATGCGTGTGCTTCGCAATGACCCGCCCCGTGCCGAGCAGGAAGGTGAGGATGGATTCGTATCCTTGGACACGATCGCGAAAGAGGCGGATATCATAACCTTGCATGTGCCGTTGACCAAAGAGGGACGTTTCGCCACCCGCCATCTCGCCGATCATGCTTTTTTCGACAGATTGGAACGAAAACCATGGTTTATCAACAGTTGCCGGGGTGCCGTACATGATACGCAGGCCTTATTGCAGGCCAAACGAACCGGCAAGGTCAGCGAACTGATCATTGATTGCTGGGAGAACGAACCGGATATCGACCGGGAATTACTGTCGGAAGCCACGATCGCCACTCCTCATATAGCCGGTTTCTCCGCCGACGGGAAGGCGAACGGGACACGAATGTGCTTGGAGAATATAGGATACTTTTTCGGTATCCGTATCGAAAAGATCAAGGAAGTCATTCCGCCTGCCCCAACCAACCCGTTCATCGACTTGGGACAATTCAAGGAGCACCGGGTGGAAGAAGCCATCTTGAGAAGTTTCAACCCAGAAGTAATCGACCAAGCACTAAGAGGGAATCCTCATCATTTCGAGCGATTTAGGGCAACGTATGATCATCCCCGTGAGTTCCATGCTTACCAAGCGATCAAAGCTGACCCGGAAGAATTCGCCGTACTCCAGAAACTAGGTTTTCAAGTAGGCTAATGACAAAAAAGCCTTACAGTAAACTTTCGATCACATGAGGATAATGCGCATACTCCAGGGCATGCACTTTCGAGGCTACCTCCTCCGGCGTATCCGAAGGTAATACCGGACAAGAAGCCTGGAAGATGATAGCGCCCTCATCATAATGCTCATTAATATAATGTATAGTAATACCCGACTCCCGCTCACCAGCCTTCACGACCGCCTCATGCACATGCATGCCATACATCCCCTTGCCGCCATATTTAGGGAGTAATGCGGGATGGATGTTCACGATCTTACCGGGAAAAGTCTGAAGAATCACGTCTGAGATCTTATTCATAAAACCGGCCAACACGATAAGGCAGACATCATATTCCGCCAACTTTTCCAAGATCGGCACACCGGCAATAAATTCCTCCCGTGAAAACACGAAAGAAGGCACTCCCAATTTGTTTACCCGCCCATGCACGCCAACATTACGATTATTTGATAAAACAACTGCAACATTAACGTTTTCACTGTTAGCAAAATATCGGGCGATGTTCTCGGCATTCGTACCAGATCCGGAAGCAAAAATCGCTATGTTTTTCATATTTTTAGATGTTTAAATGCACAAGAAAAGAAAAAATGTGCAGTTTTCCGCATTTTTAGCTTATTAAATTTGCTTTGTAACATAAAAAATTCTTTTCTTTGCACTGCAAATTTAAAAAGTATATTCGTATTTATTAATCTAAATTGAAAAAGTTATGTCTGAAGTTGCTGAAAGAGTAAAAGCTATCATCGTTGACAAGTTAAGTGTTGAAGAAACAGAAGTTACAAACGAAGCAAGCTTTACTAACGATTTAGGAGCAGACTCTCTTGACACTGTAGAATTGATTATGGAGTTCGAAAAAGAATTCGGCATCTCAATTCCTGACGATCAAGCAGAAAAGATTACAACTGTAGGTGACGCTATCGCTTACATCGAGGCTAACGCGAAGTAATCAATCCTTTTAACTAAAGGTATGGAATTAAAAAGAGTTGTAGTAACAGGTCTTGGAGCTATTACTCCTCTTGGTAATACCCTCCCCGAAACATGGGAAGGTATTATCAATGGAAAAAGTGGCGCTGGACCTATTACTCAGTTTGATGCATCCAAATTCAAGACACAATTTGCATGCGAAGTTAAAGGCTTCGATCCGTTGAAAGTTATGGATCGTAAGGAGGCCCGCAAGTGTGATCGTTATAGCTTATTTGCGATCGACGCGGCGAAACAAGCGATCGAGGACGCGGCAATGGACTTGGATAAAGAAGATAAGAACCGTATCGGCGTTATTTTCGCTTCAGGTATCGGTGGTATCAAGACATTTGACGAGGAAGTATTGAGTTATGCGAAGATCAAGGATACGATCGGTCCGAAGTTTAACCCGTTCTTCATCCCGAAAATGATCTCGGATATCGCGGCTGGACATATTTCCATGCTTTATGGATTCCACGGCCCGAACTTTGCGACCGTCTCAGCTTGTGCATCTTCTACAAACGCTATCAGCGACGCATTCAATTATATCCGTTTAGGCAAGGCTAACGTCATCATCACCGGTGGAGCGGAAGCTGCTGTTTCTGAATCGGGTGTAGGTGGATTCAACTCCATGAACGCGTTATCGACACGTAATGATTCTCCCGAGACCGCATCTCGCCCGTTCAGCGCTAGCCGTGACGGATTCGTGATGGGTGAAGGTGGAGCTTGCTTGGTATTGGAAGAAATGGAGCACGCATTGGCTCGTGGCGCTAAAATATATTGCGAGATCGCTGGAACCGGAATGTCTGCCGATGCTTATCACTTGACCGCTTCTCATCCGGATGGTTTAGGAGCGAAGCTGGTTATGCGCAACGCATTGGAAGACGCGGGAATGACTCCGGAAGATATTGATTACATCAATGTTCATGGAACATCGACTCCCGTAGGCGATATCTCAGAGGTTAAGGCGATCAAAGATGTGTTCGGAGAACATGCTTATCAACTGAATATCAGTTCTACAAAGTCAATGACCGGTCACTTGCTTGGTGCTGCCGGAGCGGTAGAGGCGATCCTGTGTATTATGGCTATAAACGATGGTATTATCCCGCCGACCATTAACCATGCGGAAGGCGACGATGATCCTGAAATAGATTATAAACTGAATTTCACATTCAATAAGGCTCAAAAGAGAGAAGTGAAAGCCGCTTTATCGAATACGTTTGGTTTCGGTGGACACAACGCTTGCGCCATTGTTAAAAAATTCGTGAAATAACGTGTTTAGAAAGCTATACAAACAGCTACATAAAAGAATAAGGCTCCTGCATAATAAAGGTAGGGAGCCTTATTTGTCTTTATCAAAGATTCTAGGTTTTTATCCGGATAATCTCCAGATTTACGAGCAGGCCTTGTTGCATAAATCATCATCAGTAGAGACGGGTGATGGTAAATGGCTTAACAATGAGCGTCTTGAATTTTTAGGAGATGGCATTTTGGATGCGGCGGTCGCCGATATTGTCTATAAGCGCTACCCGAATAAGCGGGAAGGCTTTTTGACAAACACACGCTCCAAGATCGTACAACGGGAAACGATGAATAAGGTCGCCGTACAACTCGGCCTCGATCAAATGGTAGTCTATTCAACCAAGATAAACTCTCATAACAATCATATGTATGGTAATGCGCTCGAGGCTTTGATCGGCGCTATTTATCTGGATCAAGGTTATGACGTTTGTTATAAGTTTATCCGTGACGTGATGATAGAAAAGTATATCGATGTAGATACACTCGTCCGGAAAGAGATAAATTTCAAGTCAAACTTGATTGAATGGAGCCAAAAGAACAAAATATCGATCTCGTTCGATCTAATAGAGTCTTTTACGGATCATGATGGAAATCCTGTATTCCAAAGCGCGATTAAATTGCTCGGCGAGCAAATTGGCATAGGTATCGGTTACTCCAAAAAAGAATCCCAGCAAGCGGCTTCTAAAATGGCGGTCAAAAGATTGCGGACAGACAAAGAACTCCAGCAACGTATCTCTGCCACAAAGAAAAAGAAGACGGGTGAACTAACCGATGAAAAAGAGTTTTCTGACCTCCCAGAGGAAGAAACTGTATGATAAATAGCAGAAGGGGCTGTCCAAAAAGTGTGACAGCCCCTTTTTGCTATTGTTTATTTCAGTAAAAAGTATTATCTTACCGTTGCAACAAACAAACATTATAGCGATGACTAAGATAGTATTTAAAGAGTTAACTTCCAACCAAAATGTACTTTTTCCGGTCAGCTTATCGGAAAAGATAGCTCCCAATCATCCTGTTCGTATAGTAAACAGTGTTGTAGACGCCTTGGATATTAGCAGTCTGCTTTCGTCATATAAAGGAGGAGGCACCAGCAGCTACCATCCCCGTATGATGCTCAAGGTCCTGTTTTATGCCTACCTGAACAATATCTATTCCTGCCGCAAAATAGAAAAGGCCTTGCAGGAGAATATTCACTTCATGTGGTTGTCCGGTAATAGTACTCCCGATTTCCGCACGATCAATGATTTCCGTGGCAAACGTTTAAAAGAACACATAAAATCGTTGTTTTCAGCCATTGTTCTGCTGTTACAGGAATCCGGCTATGTCAGTTTGGATGTACAGTATATCGATGGTACCAAAGTGGAATCAGCATCGAACCGCTACACTTTTGTCTGGCGTGGCAGCGTGGAAAAGAACAAGGTAAAACTGGAGTCGAAAATACAATCAATCCTTAGTGAGGTCGACAAACATATCGAGCAGGATAAACAGGAAAGGACACCGGATGCTTTACCGGATATGGATTCCTGTGGTTTGCGTGAAAAAGTGAGCGCTTTAAACAAACGTCTCTCCGGGATGAACAAAGCTGAGAAAAAGCAAGTCAAAAAGCTACAGGAAGAATATCTGCCCCGTCTTGCCAAATACGAATCGCAATTGGAGAAATTGGGGGATCGTAATTCTTTCAGTAAGACAGATGAGGATGCGACCTTTATGCGCATGAAAGAGGATCATATGAAAAACGGGCAATTGAAACCCGCATATAACATACAGATTGCCACAGAGAATCAGTTCATTACCAATCTGGGGATTTACAGGCGAGCCGGAGACACGGGAACCCTAATTCCTTTTTTAAAAGATTTTCGGGAGACTTATCATAGGCAATCCTCCATAGTAGTGGCCGATGCCGGTTACGGAAGCGAACAAAACTATGAGTTTATGGAGAATGCGGGTATAGAAGCCTTTGTCAAGTACAATTATTTCCACAAAGAGCAGAAACGTACTTGGAAGAAGGATGCTTTTGCGATACACAACCTTTACTACAACCGGGGACAGGATTACTACGTATGCCCGATGGGACAACATATGGAATATACAGGCCAAAGGAAAAGTAAGTCCGATATGGGATATGTATCCGTACTAAAGCGTTATCAGGCACAGAACTGTGAGGGTTGCCCGCTGAAATCTCAATGCCATAAATCAAAGGCCAACCGGATCATAGAAGTTAACTATAACCTTAACAGGTATAAACAAAAAGCACGGGAAAAGCTCATGAGTGAGGAAGGTATTTATCATCGGGGCAGACGATGTATAGAACCGGAAGCTGTCTTTGCACAGATAAAGCATAACTCGGCGTGGAACCGGTTTAGATTAAGAGGGTTGGAGAAGGTAAAAACAGAATTTACCCTGGTTGCTATTGCACATAATCTCAGGAAACTGGCTAAAAAAGTCAGTTTTCTTTTGTTTTTTACTTATTTCTGTAGGATTACTTCTCGAAAAGTAATAATTGAGAAGACCAAAGATGTTTTAAAAATAAAAATGGATAATAAACGGGCAGCATAACAAAAAAAGAAGGCATCCTTTTCAGACACCTTCTTCATTATTATTTTAGTGAGTGATCTTATTGACCGATATAAGTCTCCATGAACTTAGCGCCCGGAGCCGGAGAAATGGTTATTACCTCCGTATCCGCAGGGATCAAGACAGTTTGACCTTGGTGAACAAAGATCTCGTTTCCTTTATTATCACGGATGGAAGCCTTGCCTGCCATACAGATGTAAACGACAAAAGAATCCAGTTCCGAGAAATTACGAACCATAATCGTATCCAGATCCAAAAGGTTTGTCGTGAAATATTTACAGTCCGCCAACTCCACCGTGGCATTCGTATGACCTTTGTAGTGAGTACGGTAATCCGGATACAACGTATAATCGATAGCGTCTTTCGCCAATTCCGTATGCAGCTCACGGCCATTACCGTTCACATCTTTACGGTTGTAATCGTAAATACGATACGTGATATTACTGGTCTGCTGGATCTCGGCGATAAAACAACCCGCTCCGATCGCATGCACACGTCCCGCCGGCAAGAAGAATACATCACCTTCATTTACGTCGTAACGTTGAAGCACATCCATGATCGTATTGTTCTCCACACGTTTCACATATTCCTCAGCGTCGATTTGCTCAGAGAAACCGGAATACAGGCCAGCGCCTTTCTCTGCCTTGATCACATACCACATCTCCGTCTTACCGAAAGAGTTGTGGCGTTTTTTCGCCAGCTCATCGTCCGGGTGAACTTGAATGGATAAATTATCACGGGCATCGATAAACTTGATAAGCAAGGGGAAAGTCGTCCCGAATCTCTCCATCACCTTCTCTCCCAGCAATTCCTTGCCATAAGAGCGGATCAACTCATCCAAAGACTTACCTTCCAGCTCACCATTGTCGACAATAGAATAATTTCCCTCAACATGAGAAAGCTCCCAGCTCTCGCCTACACCATTCTCAACCGGAGTAATACCCTTAAACGGGCAGATATCTGAACCGCCCCAAATCACCTTCTTGAGGATCGGCTTAAATGTAAATGGATATAACATAACGTGTTTTGTGTATAGAGTTTTACTTTTTGACCTTCACTTTCCTTAATACGACGGCGCTACGTGCCGGGATATAAAGTTTCAGCCATTCTTTCTTTTCTTTCTTATATAACGGATCAAATTGCGTGAAATGCCTTATGGTATCATCAGCCAAGCCAAACCCCCCGAAACGGGTAGCGTCGGTGTTCAATACGACCTCATATTCTCCCTTCGGAACTAAGAAACCGTAATCCGTGAACGATTTCGTCGGGCTAAAGTTGAACACAAAAACCAAGTCTTTACGCATATAAGCCAATATCTGATCGCCATCATTATCCCAAACCTTCTGGATAGGGGTATCTTGGAAATTCTTCACATCCCCGATCAATTCCAACATCTCACGGTCGAAATCGCCCAAGAAATGGTACTTCAAATCCAAGTTGTCCACCAAATCCCATTGGCGGCGAGCGTATTTATAAGACCATCCATTGCCCTCCCTCGGGAAGTCGATCCATTCCGGATGCCCGAACTCATTTCCCATGAAGTTCAGATAACCGCCATTAATAGTAGAAGCCGTAACCAAACGGATCATCTTATGCAAGGCGATACCTCTATCTACCATGAAATTATGGTCATCTTTTTGCATATGCCAATACATATCGGCGTCGATCAAGCGGAAGATGATCGTCTTATCACCCACCAAGGCTTGATCGTGGCTCTCGGCATAACTGATCGTCTTCTCATCGGCACGACGGTTCGTCGTCTCCCACCAGATCGAAGACGGATGCCAATCCTCATCCTTCTTTTCCTTGATCGTCTTGATCCAATAGTCCGGGATGTTCATGGCCATGCGATAATCAAAGCCATAACCACCATCCTCTATCTTAGCTGCCAAGCCTGGCATGCCACTCACCTCCTCGGCGATCGTTATAGCACCCGGGTTCACCTCATGGATCAATTTATTGGCCAAGGTTAGATAAGCGATAGCGTCGCCATCTTGGTGGCCATTAAAATAATCGCCGTAATTACAGAAAGCCTCGCCCAAGCCATGGCTGTAGTAAAGCATGGAGGTCACGCCGTCGAAACGGAAACCATCGAACTTATACTCCTCCAGCCAGAACTTACAATTCGACAATAAGAAATGAAGCACCTCGTTCTTTCCATAATTGAAGCACAGGGAATCCCATGCCGGATGCTCACGGCGTTCGCCACTCAGGAAATATTGGTCATACGAACCGTCAAAGCGGCCTAATCCCTCCACCTCGTTCTTTACGGCGTGGCTATGTACGATGTCCATGATCACGGCGAGACCCATCCCGTGCGCCTCATCGATCAGTTGTTTCAACTCGTCCGGCGTACCGAAACGGGAAGAGGCGGCGAAGAAGCTACTTACGTGATAGCCGAACGATCCATAATAAGGATGTTCTTGTATAGCCATGATCTGAATGGCGTTATAACCATCCTTCGCTACACGAGGCAATATATTTTGACGGAATTCATTATACGTCCCCACCTTCTCCTCGTTGGTGCTCATACCGATATGGCACTCGTAGATCAAAAGGGGAGACTTCTTAGGTTTGAATCGTTTATTCTTGAATTTATAAGGTTTCTCCGGGTTCCATACTTGAGCGCTGAATATCTTAGATTGCTCATCTTGCACCACCCGGCGAGTCCATGCGGGAATACGTTCTCCGCTATCGCCGTCCCACTCGACCAGCAACTTAAACAAGTCCTCATGATACATCTGCGCATCGGTCAAAGCGATCTCCCATACGCCATTCGCCTTACGTTTAAGCTTGTATTTATTATCTTTCTGCCATCCGTTGAATGTTCCAATCAAATAAATAGCGGTAGCATTCGGCGCCCATTCACGGAACACCCAGCCTTTCGTGGTTTTGTGTAACCCAAAATAAAGATATCCGGAAGCCATCTCGGATAAGGTTAGTTTACCATTATTCGTCAGGCTCTTTTCTTTATCAATCACGTATTGATACCGGCCTTCTATAGCCGCCTCATAAGGGGCCAGCCACGGGTCATTTTTTATCAGATTTAGAGACTCCATGATTTATTATAATTTGGTTCTCGGCAAAGATAAAAGAAAAAAACATACCCATTGATAATATTAGGATATTTCTTATATTCGCGGTAAACCGTACAAAGATGAGCAAAGGAACAAAAAGTATAGCCTTTTACCTAATGATGATCCTCATTTTCGGTTCGCTGATGTACTTTATCGCCAAAGAAGGGGAAAGTCAGCAACTGGAAAATTCGATTGCGTCCATCCAAAACGCACCTAGTAATTTAGAAGAGGGATTTACCATATTTACTCAATTATTAGTACATAATATCGAGTCTTCCATAGGAATTCTGCTTTTACAAATCATCACGATATTGCTTACGTGCCGTTTGTTCGGTTGGTTATTCCAGAAGATCGGGCAACCCACCGTCATCGGCGAGATCGTTGCCGGAATCGTGCTAGGGCCGTCCGTATTAGGCAATTTATTCCCGGAGGCTTCCGCCTTCCTTTTCCCTGTGGAATCGTTGGTGAATATAAATATGCTGAGTCAATTCGGACTTATACTCTTTATGTTCGCTATCGGGATGGAACTTAATATCTCCGAGGTAAGGAAAAAGCTGAAAGAGACGATCTTAATCAGTCATACCAGTACGATCGTCCCCTTCTTTTTCGGTATGTTGACCGCCTATTTCGTGTACGACAAATATGCGGATAAGAGTACGCCTTTCCTCTCTTTCGCCTTGTTTATAGGTATCGCCATGAGTATTACCGCCTTTCCCGTATTGGCACGTATTATCCAAGAGAAAGGACTTACCAAGACACATTTGGGTACCATCTCGTTGGCAAGCGCAGCGAATGGGGATATCACCGCATGGTGCTTGCTAGCGGTTGTCATAGCGATCGCACAAGCGGGTTCGATGCTAAGTGCCGTTTACAACATCTTATTCTCGGTCCTTTACATAGTGTTTATGTTTTTGGCGGTGCGGCCATTCCTGCGGATGATCGGACATATCTACCACAACAAGGAGGTAATCGACAAGGGGCTGGTCGCTTTCATCTTCTTGCTATTGATCACCTCGGCTTATCTGACAGAGATATTGGGATTGCATGCCTTATTCGGCGCTTTTATCGCAGGGGTGGTGATGCCGGGAAATGTCAAATTCCGCAAGATCATGACCGAGAAAGTAGAGGATGTATCCCTTGCGCTATTTCTTCCCTTATTCTTCGTATCTACCGGATTACGTACGGAAATAGGTCTTCTAAACAAGCCTGAGTTATGGTGGCTATGCCTTATCTTCATAGTCGTGGCCATCGCGGGAAAGTTTGGGGGAGCGATGTTCTCCGCCCGATTCGTGGGTGAGAGCTGGAAGGATAGCCTATACATAGGGGCGCTCATGAACACCCGCGGGTTGATGGAGCTGGTCGTATTGACGATCGGGTACGAGATGGGGATATTGACACCTTCCGTATTCGTGATCTTAGTGCTAATGACGCTGGTCACCACCTTTATGACAACACCGTTGGTCTCATTCATCAAATTCTGTTACCGGGCGCATGACAAGCTGATGGAGCAAAAAGAGAGAATGCCATTGGAGGGGATATTCAAGGTACTGTTGTCCTTCGGACGAGCCGGAAATGGACAGATCATGCTGGACGTAGCCTACCAGATGTTCGCCCAAGGCAAAAACAAGCTGGAGCTGACGGCACTGCACTTAACGGTTGGCTCGGACGTAAACCCGCTACACACGGATAATTTCGAGGAAGTCAGCTTCGGCCCGATCCTTTACGGGGCCAAGAAGCTGGGCATTCAGATACAGACCCGCTACGAGGTATCGAACAACGCCGGAGTGGATATTTGTAGCATCGTAAACAATGAGGGGTACGATTTCCTTTTGGTCGGTTCCGGGATATCGATGAGCAACACACCGGACGATATAGCGGCAAGCCATTACCGGGCCTCGTTCTACAACCGTTATTTCAAACGCTTCAAGGCTCCGGAATCCTGGTTTTATCCGGGTGCCTTATTGAAAGACAAGACGAAGATGTTTATCGAGCAAAGCAATTGCCCGGTAGGTGTATTCGTGAACCGGAATTTCGTCAAGGCATCGAACGTGATCGTGGTCATCGACTCCGAGGAGGATTTATTCCTGTTGGGATACGCCCAGACCTTATTGAAGTCTACACACGGCTCGGCCAGCGTACTTGATAAATCCAGCAGTACGACCCCGGGGAACGAGGTGATCAAGGAAGGAATCCTGCGATTCACGGAAGACGTGAAGCAGACCACGCTTCTACGAGAGAAAGACCTTACGCCCCAGTCTTTCAACGGCTTCAACTTCATGCTGATCAGTTATAAGACATGGAACGATGTCTCCGAGCACCGGAAAGAAGCCTTGCAGAAGATGCCTTCTACGTTGATATTAAGTAAATAATCCGTTATAAACCATATAAACCCGTCTTTATGAGAATCTGTCTTTTCTTCTTGATCACCGTTTTCCTCATGGCCTGCTCCTCTACGGGGAACCAGCGGCAGGAACCGGAAAACCAGACCTTGGAAACGATACTCAATCGCAAAAGCGTACGTAAGTATAAGGATCGCCCGGTAGAAAAGGAAAAGATAGACAAACTGATACGAGCCGGAATGGCCGCCCCTTCCTCCCGTGACAGGCGACCTTGGGAATTCATTATCGTAACCGACCGGAAAGCCTTGGATACGATGGCCGAAGGCCTTCCCTTCGCCCGGATGCTGAAAGAGACAAGGCAAGCGATCGTCGTTTGCGGCGATACGATCAAATCCTCCAACGCTTGGTTTCTGGATTGTTCCGCCGCCTCGCAAAACCTGCTACTTGCCGCCGAATCCATGGGATTGGGAGCCGTATGGACGGCTGTTTACCCCTATCCGGACCGGATTGAGATCGTTCGGAAAGAGCTTCGGCTACCGGATCATATCATGCCGTTGAACGTCATACCTGTTGGATACCCCATGCAGAAAGAGACTCCCAAAAACAAATACAACGTCCAACAGATCCATCACAATGGCTGGTAAAGCTATATGACTTCCAGATAACTCCGTCCGTTTCCCGCCCGGTTCACCCGAATCTGCACGGGAATACGTTCCGTCATTTCCTGTACGTGCGAGATAACACCGATCTTGCGCCCTTGCGTACGCAGGCTCTCCAAGGCATCCATAGCGACCCGCAACGTCTCCGCGTCCAAAGAGCCGAAGCCCTCATCGATAAACAGGCTCTCTACCTTCATCCGGTTCGAGGAGAGAGAGGACAAGCCTAGCGCCAAGGCCAGCGAGACCAAGAAAGATTCCCCTCCGGAAAGGCTATGCACGGTACGGATCTCGTCGCACATATCTTGGTCGATCACCTGCAAAGCCAAGGTATCCGGCACACGCTCCAACCGGTAACGCCGGGATAGTTGCCGCAATTGCACATTCGCATAACTCAACAAGACATCCAAGGTGTAGCCTTGGGCGATCCTACGGAACTTGGCGCCATCCGCCGAGCCTGCCAATTCATTCAGCTTCGCCCAACGCTCGCTCATCGCCCTCCGCTCCGAGAGCTCTTGCTGGAAGCCGGCTATCTTCCGCTTATTCTCCTCGTGCGTACGCAGACGGAAACTACATTCAGACTTTTGGGCCGTCATTTCCGACAGGGATTCCTCCAGCGTCTTGCCTTCGTAGGTCTCTTGGTAGGCGGCCAACCAGTTATCCAGTTCTTGCCGGCGTGCGGAAAGAAGGCCGGAAGTCTCCACCAGATCCTTCTTGATCTGTTCCGTAATCCCCCGGTATTGCTCCACCTCGCCGGCGTGCTTCGTCGTACTCTCTTGCAGCTGCTTCAAATGGCTCTTCAAGGCTTCCACCCGTTCGTGGAAGGTACGTTCCACTTGGTCGGCGGGCTGGCCTCCCAGCAGGAGATTCCGTTCCGAACGCAAGCGGGTATAGGATTGATTCTTCTCGTCGTAGGCTTTCGCGGCGTCCTCGTACTGCTTACGCAAGGGAGGGAGGAAAGCCTCGTACGACTCCCGTTCCGCTTTATAGGCGCTCCGCTCCCGTTCCAGTTCCCGCAGGCGTTCCCCGTTAGTTTGCCACTGGCGGGCGAAATCCGTCAAGGTCTCCCGGAAGCTTTCCGGGTCCTTGTTCCAGCCCGTCTGCCACGCATCATTCCCAAACAGGGCGTTGGCGGCTGATAGGGATCGGGATAGCTTCTCCTGCCGCTCCCGCTTATCCAGTTCCTCCCGGTCGATTTGCTCGGACAGGGATTGTAGCTGATTCCTTAATTCCGTCCACGCATTCTCGTCCGCGGCGATTTGTTTATGCAGCTCCAATTCTTTCTGTTGCAGGGCGGCTAATTGTTTCCCGTAAGCCTCCTGCCGTTCTTTCCGGTCGAGAAGCCGCTTGAGGCGTAAGGTCGCTTCCGAGATACGATCCGCCAAGGCCAACAGACGCTCGTGCGCCTCGTGAGAGGCAAAAGGATGCTCCCGGCTTCCGCAGACCGGACAAGGCGTTCCGGCGGTCAGCTTGTCCCGCAGGCTTTTGATATCGCCAGTCGTCACGAACTGGGCTTGCTCCAGCAATAAGCGTTCCCGCTCCGTACGGCAGGTCTCGATCGATCGATCCAAAGCCTCCGGTTCCAATTCATTGAGGGCAAGCTCTACGGACTTCCGCTCTTCCTCGATCTTTACCTGTTCCTTGGCACGCACCTCCGCTTCCCGCCGCAAGGATTGCCTCCGTACCTCCAACCGCTGGATTTTCTGCCGGATGGCTAGCAAGGCCTTGTCCGACCGCTCGGCCGCCCGGCGAACCGTGAGGCACGTATCCAGATGGATCAACAAGGCCGACAGTTGCTCGGCGATCCCCTCCTTGCTCCGGTAGCGTTCACGCCACGACGTCAGCTTGTCCCATTCCTCCGAGGCTTTCTTCTGCCGCTCCTCCACCTTCCGGAGTTTCTCTTCCGCCTCCTGCTTCCGCCGGGAGAACTCTTTCATCCGTTCGTCGGCCTCGGAGCGGTCTTTCAAGGCCGAATCCAGTTGCACGTCCAGTTTCCGGGCCTGCTGCAATTCCAGTCGCAAGCCCTTAGATTCCTCATCCGTCCTCGCCAATCGCACCTCTCCTTGCTCATACTCCTTCCTCGCGGTTTCCAGCGATGCCAAAGCCCGTTCCAACAAGCGGGCGTTCTCCTCCCGCTGTTTTTCCTTCGAGGCGATCTGGATCTCGGCCGCTTTCACGGCTTCCCGCAAGCTTTGCCGCTCGGCCTTCGCCTTCTCCAGACGGGCCAGTTCCCCCTCTAAGACCGAGAGGCGGGTATGGGAGGCTTCCACCACCTCCTCCGAGAGAAGCTCTATGCCTTGTACACGGGCGTATAGTTGCTCGTAGGCCTCCTTCGCCTCGGCGTTCTTGGCGAAGATCAGGCGGGAGATTTCCGAGTATCGCTCCGTACCGGTCAGTTTCTCCAGCAGGGAGGCCTTCTCGCCCTGCTCCGCTTTCAAGAAGGTAGAGAAATCGTTCTGGGCCAAGAGAACCGAACGGGTGAACTGATCGAAAGTCAGACCGATCAGCTCGATGATACGGGCTTGCAGATCCTTGTTGGTTCCCGGCTCCTCTTTCTCGGCATCTATATTATATAATGTAAGGCGAGCGGCCTTCAAACGTCCGCTCTCCTTCTCCCGGGCCCGGGATACGGACCAGCGGCTGCGATACCGATACCCGTTCAGCGCCACGAAATCCACCTCGGCGTAGCCCGAGGCCGTCCCGCGGCGCAAGAGGAAACGGGGGTCGCTTTGCGGCAACACCTCCTCTTGCACGTCCCTCAGCCGCACGTTATTCTCCTTCGCCAGCTCCGTTCGCGGCGTACGGGAGAAAAGGGCGAGGCACATGGCATCCAGCAACGTGGATTTTCCCGCCCCCGTAGGCCCGGATATGGCGTAGATACCCGCCGAAGCCAAAGGCCCTTCCGTAAAATCAATGGAAAACTCTCCTTCCAGCGACGCCAGATTGCGTCCTCGAATCGCTAGCACTCTCATAAAGAAACCTCCCTCATCACCTCATTAAACAATGTCTCTATCTCCACGGGCAACTCTCCTCCGTATTTCACGGCAAACGTATGCCTCAGCATATCCAACGGAGCTATCTTTTGCAAATCGTTATACGACAAGGCCCTCTCCTCCGCCTCCCCTTCCCGCCGGGGATACGCGGGGACGATCGAGGTGAGGCGGACCGCCTTCCCGACCAATGCCTCCTCCACCCGATGGCGGAACGTAGGGTCCGGCTCGGTCAGCAAGACCCGTATCTCCAAGTAAGGCCAGCGGCTCTCGTCCTCCCGGCCCTCCTCCGGCTCCGGAAGCCCGGCGAGGCATCGCAAGACCTCCTCCGGTGGCAGTGGGGATTCCGGTATACGCACCAAGTCCACGACTCTAGGAATCCCGATCGCCTCGATCTCCGCGACATTCCCCTCCTCGACCGCTACGGCTATCACTTGATGCCGGTAGTTCTTCTCCGAGAACGACATGGGAAGCGGGCTTCCGGCATAACGCACGGACTCACGCCCGCCTATCCGTTGCGCCTTATGGATATGCCCCAGCGCCGTATAAGCGATCCCGGCATCGAACGTGTCCGCGGATACGGACTCCAGCCCTCCCATGATCGCGCGCTCGCTCCGGTCGTCCTCCGACAACTCGGCTCCGGTGGCGTGCAAATGTCCCAAGGCGATGATCGCCTCGCCGGGATTCCTCCGGGCATCGGCATAGGCGTAGAGCCGCTGGTACATCCGGCTGATACCTGCCACATACGAATCGGGCTCTCCCTCGGGCGCCGCCGGGTAATCCCCTTGGCGGAGGAAAGGTACCGCCAGACAAAGCGCCTCCCGTTCTCCCGCCCGGTTCCTCAAGGGGACAACGAGCGATCCGAGATCGATCTCCCCGGAATCCGTCCTCCCCACGATACCTACAATCGAGGTATTCAATTCCTCCAGCAAGGGATTCGGGGCTTCCAGACGGATCGCGGAGTCATGATTGCCGGCGATGATCACGATCTGCAAGCCCGGATTCCGGCGATTCGCCTCTTTCAGGAAACGATAGAAACGACGTTGCGCCCCGGCGGAAGGGTTCGTCACGTCGAACACGTCGCCGGCGATCAACAGGACATCCGTCTGCCGCTCCACCAAAAGATTTGTCAGAAAACCGAGGAAAGCGTCGTGCTCCGCCTCCCGGTCGTAGCCGAAAAAGGTCTGGCCCAGATGCCAGTCGGCCGTATGGATAAGTTTCAATGCCATATATTGTCATATTTATAAAAGCAAAGGTACAATTTTTTTCTAGGTTCTTTCTTTTGCCGTCAACATAGCCAAAGAGACATATCCGCGTCAAGGGAATAAGTTGTCGTTTCTTCTTTTTCAGGTCTATTTCAGCAATATACATCATAATATATGTATTTTAGTCCTAAGTTTATAAATTCTTTTGTTACATTTAGAGCGAAGAATGATCATCAACCGTTTTTCCCATAGCAACGGATATCATAGATTTCCTAAAGGCAATGACATAGTTTACAATAAAAAAACTAAATAAAAATCATGTACCATCTGATATTAAACGTTCTAGTTTTCTTTCTCCCATTGCTTCACGGGGATAAATCGACCACATCAAATCCGGATATCAAGGAGGGAAATGAGGCTTACACAGTCTCATTCTATCCGGAAGGGGGCCGATTGATATTAAATACTGCCTGCGTAGTCGCATTCAAGGCAGAAAGCAGAGATGGTAAAACATTAGAAATCTCAGGAGAGATCGTGGATGACAGAGGTAATATTGTACAAAACGTAAAATCCTTATATAACGGATTAGGATATTTCAATATTTACCCAAATGAAGGAAGGACCTATTATCTGAACTGTAAAAGCACAGAAGGTATAGAAAAAAGCTTTATATTACCTGCCGCAACCCTGTCAATAGGGATAAAAGTACATTTCAAGGAAGACCAAATATTAGTCTCCGCCTTAAAACCAGAGCATTTGCAATTTAAAGACACTTTATATATACTGTTACAATCCGAAGACTCCATCGTTTATAAAGACATTTGGGATTTCTCAAGGAGATGGATCGTATTCGAGAAAAAAAACATCAAGACCGGACTGTCTAGTTTTCTTTTAGTAGATAGTAATGACGATCTACTTTCCGGGCGACCGTTTTTCAAGCTGGAAAATATCTCATCACTCCAATCTTTGCCTCCGGACTTCAAGATAAGGCTACTTCCTATCATGAACGATCCGGGAACCGACTCCATACGGAAGAATCTCGTATTGGATACTTTGGCCAAGACTTTAACAATCGACCAGGAACAATCGGAACCTGATAAAAGGCCAGATGATGATATATGGAAGACCATCGAGTTGGAGAATGTAGAAATCAAGGCATTCAAGAAAGAAAAACAGAATCAAGGACTCTATTCGCCTGTCCAAGCTTCCAGCCGTATTTATAGCTCCCAAGATATAGAACGGTGGCATATAAATGAGATGAAATCGTTATTATCTTGCTTTAGCGGGGTTAAATTTATCTTCGATGACGTTAAGCAAAAATATTATCCGGTACTCCGTGATGCGATAACTTCCTTTAGATCAAAAAATGAAGGGAAACCCCTAGTCGTGATCGATGACACGCCTTTTATCGATTTCGACATCCTAGATTACCCCGTTAACGACATAGAAGAGATATTTTTACTAAAAGGATCAGACGCTGCCATATGGGGGCCTAAAGCTAGCAATGGAATTATCGTCATTATAACCCAAAGAGGTAAATCCACAAAAATCGAGCAAAAAGAGGAATAAAATGAGAATCCCGTCTAGGGTCGGCAAGACATCCGCTTCCCGCTCCACTATCCCCCCTTATATACCGGCAGCACGACCGAGAAGCGGCTTCCTTCTCCCTGCTTAGAACTCAGCGCTATCCGTCCCCCCAAGTTTTGTACGATTCCTTGGCAGATAGACAACCCCAGACCGGCCCCTTGGCTGAATTCATCTTGCTTGAAAAAACGGCTGAATACCTTCTCTTGTTCCTCCTCCGATAGACCGATCCCGGAGTCCTCGACAAATATCGCCGCCTCATCCGTGCCCCTCAGATGCTTAAATCCCAACTTTATATATCCGCTATTCGTGAATTTACAAGCGTTTGTCAAGAAATTGGTTATAACTTGAGAAAGTCTCTTTTTATCCGTATAGATAAACAAATCCCCCTCCGCCTCTTTCGAGAATCGTAGGTGGGTGGGGACCAATAACTGATGGGCGAGGTAAAGATCGTCTACCAACTCCTTGACGGAGCAGCTCTCTTTCTCGAATTTCATTTGTCCCGATTGAAGTCTCGAAACCTCCAGAATATCATTGATGAGCACCAACAGCAGATCGCAGCTCTGATTGATCGTCTTGGCAAACAGCTGCTTGTCGGCCTCGTCTAAGTCCTTCTCCGAGGCCAGCAGGTTCGAGAAGCCTACGATAGAGTTCAGCGGCGTACGTATCTCATGGCTCATGTTCGCCAAGAATTTTTGCTCATATCCCCTCATGAGGATAAGCTCTTTTTCCCGTTTCTTCATGTCATTGATATTGATAAGTATACCGCTCACGTCTTTGCCTCCCTCCGCATTATCTAACGCAGGCATGGCGCTAAAGCGGAATTCCCACCATTCATAATCAGATCCGGCGAAGCGGGCACGGCATTGGAATACCTCCTTGTCCGCCTTCCATAAGGATTGCCAAAGTAATTTGAAAGCAGTGAGATCATCGGGATGTATCAGCCTCCACATCTCTTCCAACTCGATCCGTGATGACTGGTCACCGACAGGATACTCGAAAAAGAACTCCTCGTCCTTAAACTCCCAGATGTATATGCCTCCACACTGTATGGCCAAATCCAAGAAGAAATTCTTTTGAGACAGACGGGAGAAGATCATCTTGACTTGCCTCTTCTCCCGCCCATACAAGCATAAGACACCGATTAAAAATACGATAGTAGCTACCTCAAAAACAGGCCTCAGCCTATAATACTCAAATAAGGGAGTATGCTTAGGTAGCAAGTACAACCCCGTAAGCAAGGTTGCTAAAACTAAAAATATATAAAGTAGGTGTTTCATGGTTCTTTAAGTTTACGAGTACCTGCGGGACTCTGGTGGTAAATGGTTTTATTTCACTCCGCTCATTAACACTATTGTTTTTTTTCTTAAGACTATTATTGATTTTCACCAGCTATTTAATAAATATTATTATCTTTGATCTCATAATCAACCAGAGTCCCGCAGGGACAACGCCTACACCTCTTCCACGATTATTTATCTACCCGGCATCTTCCTTACTCGTACCCGGCCTGCGTCTATCATCCTAGCCTATATCTCGTCCGGAGATTCCGAGTCGGACTCTCCCTTGGGCGCCGCCGGGTAATCCCCTTGGCGGAGGAAAGGCACCGCCAGCCAAATCGCCTCCCGTTCCCCCGCACGGTTCCTCAAAGGGACGACGAGCGAAGCGAGGTCGATCTCCCCGGAATCCGTCCTCCCCACGATACCGACAATCGAGGTATTCAATTCCTCCAGCAAGGGATTCGGGGCTTCCAGACGGATCGCGGAGTCATGATTGCCGGCGATGATCACGATCTGCAAGCCCGGATTCCGGCGATTCGCCTCTTTCAGGAAACGATAGAAACGACGTTGCGCCCCGGCGGAAGGGTTCGTCACGTCGAACACGTCGCCGGCGATCAACACTGCCGCTCCACCAAAAGATTTGTCAGAAAACCGAGGAAAGCCTCGTGTTCCGCCTCCCGGTCGTAGCCGAAAAAGGTCTGGCCCAGATGCCAGTCGGCGGTATGGATAAGTTTTAAAGACATAATCGATACTATCTATAGTGCAGGACAAAGATAGGATAAAGGTCAAGATTTAATGCGATCTTGAGTTCCTGTAAGCACCGCTAATACCGAGGAATGGTATTTTCTCAAATAAGCAAAAAGACAATAACAGATGAAAATGATCAAACAAGGAATTAAAAAATACATTAACAACATCGTCAAGCTATTATCTGGATTAACTAGTTTATATAATCCTCTCTTCACGAACATTTGTACCTGCTGATGCAACAAAAAACAAAAATAACTACCGGGAGCAAGCCATACTAAAACACTGCCATATCCCTTGTTAACAACCTGATAACAGATATGCGACATACAAATAGTCCCCGATAAAACAGTCAGTTGATAAAAATAGTGATTATACGCACTTCCGTGAGATAATGTAGTTACGATAAGGAGCAAGATATACAAAGGATAAAATTTTCTAGCCGATAATCGTATAAAACACTCGACATCATATTCCGCCAAGGCGATCCAAGCCCCAAGAGTGAAAAAAAACAAGGTATCGACTACAAATATATTGATCTCTAGCGGGTCATGAAAAAGCCAAATAATTCCAAAAGCAAAAAGACCATAGATTTTAGTATACTTATATATATACCAAAGCATTGGAGCAAATAAACAGATCACAAACAAATTCCGGAGAAACCAAAACTGACCGACAAACATGTAGCTGTTATTAAAAATTCCCGTATAGGCTCCAATAAAGTCTTTCCAATCATAATCCGCAATAAGTAAATTTTGTCCGGAAAATAAATCCTTCGTATAAGGTAACTGCTGGGCTACACAATATAATATCAAGTATAAGGAAGTCCAAATCACTATGGGTTGCACTAGATGGAAAAATCGGCTTGTAATCTTGTGCTTGTAATCTTCCCATGTATTTTTATAACTTATAAAAAATAAATACCCCGAGATTATAAAAAAGAGAGGGACACCCACTCTCGCAATCATTGTCAATACACCAGACACATATTCATAAGCCTTATACGGGCCGTCGTACGAAGCTTCTAGCTCCTGTGTACTCAATCCTGTAATAGCCGCATGTAAAAAAACGATCAGAAAACTCAATGCTGTTCTCAATGATGAAATGGTTTTCGATAAGATAATTGTCATAAAACACTGATTATTAATCATTTTACATTAAGTCCCGCAACCGATATAATAAGACTTTCTTTTTACGGGTATCGTAACAGGGTTGCTACGATACCCGTAATAACTCTATTACGACACCCGTAACAACCCTATTACGGGTATCGTAAATCTACGATTAGATCTCATCCGGACTTTCGCTATCCGAACCACCGGTCCCTACGGTAAGCAAATATGGGAAACGGTTCCTTCGTACCCCTTTCAATAAGCATTTGCTATTCCCCCCATATTGAGTACATACCTCCAGATAATAGGAGCCATCTGCCAAGGCTGGGATAATTAAGGAGAAAGCGGAGGGATCATTACGCAATACGGAAGTCATAGGTACCGCCGTCTCTTTCTCATCCTTGGAGTTAATAAAGAAATAGCCTACGTTTTTACCTTCCTCTCCGGCAATCTTGATTCGATCACCAGTACCAACCAATCCGCCATTAGGTGTCAGCTTCCCATTCTGGATACCCGTAGTCACGTCCGTTACGCTGATAATCGTGGGAAGCCCTTCCTCAACCGCACTAACTATCGCTGTAATACTTTTTACGGTTCGTGGAGAACTTCTTAGGACAACCTTGTTTCTTTCCGGATCAAATTGAGCTTTCGGACCGATGAAAGAACCTTCCACTCCTAATGAGTTGTACGTAAAGCCAAATTCAACGGTAGAAGCAGAATAAAGCTCATCCTTAGCCGTAGCCATCAGATCATCATAAGCACTTTCAAGCTCAGACGCAGAAAACTTACTCCCGCTTTGCGCCGCTAGCTTACAAAGATCTTTTAATCGTACGGCTCGCTACATAAGTGACATTGTAAGTGAAGTCGTCTTCTCTCTCGGTTAACACATTCGCTACCAATTTACCGGTTATGCTACGCATCTTGGGATTTGTTGAGGCCATAATAATATTGAGTTGTGAGTTCATGAGGAACTCATAAACAAAACGTCCCATAAACTCATTTTTATTAACAGTAAAGGCATATAGGATTTCATTTATCTATGATATTCATTGATTATTTGATTATTATTCATACTTTTGGACATTTTATAAACCAGAGTTCCTCATGTACTCTGTTTTAAATCGAAAATGCCTGATACATTCACACATAAGTTTCGTGTATACCACCAAAGATGGTGGGACTAAGTCACACGTAAGCCGCCGATACGCACCCAAAGCCTTTTTCGCTTATTAACGAAAACACCAGCAACTAATTGAAAGTAAAACCAAGCAAACTCATAATAATTTGTTACTTTTGCGGTGGTTTCTAATAAGACAATACACAAAAACAACTAATAGAAAGAATTATGGCAAAGATTACAAAAGAGGAGGCCCTTCGGTACCATGCCGAGGGCAAACCGGGTAAGATCGAGGTTATCCCGACAAAGCCTCATAGCACGCAAACGGATTTATCCCTGGCTTATTCGCCGGGCGTAGCCGAGCCGTGTCTGGAAATCGAGAAGAATCCGCTGGACGCGTACGAATATACGGCGAAAGGTAATTTGGTAGCCGTAATCTCCAACGGTACCGCCGTACTCGGGCTGGGCGATATAGGCCCTTTGGCCGGTAAGCCGGTGATGGAAGGCAAGGGATTGCTATTCAAGATATTCGCGGGTATCGACGTATTCGATATCGAGGTGAACGAGAAAGATCCGGAGAAGTTTATCCAGACCGTGAAGGCGATCTCGCCCACGTTCGGAGGAATCAACTTGGAGGATATCAAGGCACCGGAGTGTTTCGAGATCGAGACTCGCTTGAAGAACGAGCTGGATATCCCCGTCATGCACGACGACCAGCATGGTACGGCAATCATCTCCGGCGCCGGGCTGATCAACGCCTTGGAGATCGCCGGCAAGAAGATCGAGGACGTGAAGATCGTGGTGAACGGCGCCGGAGCCGCCTCTATCTCATGTACGAAACTGTACGTGATGCTGGGAGCGCGCAAGGAGAATATCGTCATGTGCGACAGCAAGGGCGTTATCTCTACCAGCCGCCCGGACTTGAACGCCGCCAAGCGGGAGTTCGCTACCGACCGCCCGATCAAGACCTTGCAGGAGGCCGTGGTGGGAGCCGACGTATTCTTGGGCCTCTCCGTGGCGAACGTATTGACCAAGGAGATGGTACGTAGCATGAATGCCGACCCGATCGTATTCGCCTTGGCGAACCCGAACCCGGAGATCTCCTACGCCGACGCTATGGCCTCGCGGGACGATATCATCTTCGCTACCGGACGTTCCGACTATCCGAACCAGATCAACAACGTGCTGGGATTCCCTTATATCTTCCGCGGCGCCTTGGATACGCACGCCAAGGCGATCAACGAGGAGATGAAGCGGGCCGCCGTCTACGCCATCGCCGACCTTGCCAAGGAGCCGGTTCCCGACGTGGTGAACGCCGCCTATAAGCTGAAACGAACCACTTTCGGACGCGACTATATCCTTCCGAAAGCGCTCGATCCCCGCTTGCTGACCCGTGTATCTTGCGCCGTGGCGAAAGCCGCTATCGACTCGGGCGTGTCTCGCAAGACGATCACCGACTGGGAGGGCTACGCCAACCATTTGCGTGAGATGATGGGGTACGATAATAAACTCTTGCGCTCGTTCACCGATATGGCGAAAGCGAACCCGAAACGGGTGGTATTCGCCGAGGCGAACCACGTGAATATGCTGAAAGCCGCCGCCGAGGCGAAAGCGGAAGGTATCTGTTTCCCGATCTTGCTGGGTAACGAGGAGCGTCTGGCCAAGATCGCCGCCGAGGAGAATATCAGTCTGGACGGTATCGAGATCGTCAACCTCCGCCACGACCGTGAGACGGAACGCCGCCACCGCTACGCCCGTATCCTTACCGACAAGAAGGCGCGCGAGGGCGTGACTTACTCAGAGGCTTGCGAGAAAATGGTAGACCGTAACGCCTTTGGTATGATGATGGTGGCTACCGGCGACGCCGACGCTTTCGTGACGGGTGTATACAGCCGCTACTCGGAGGTTACCAAGATGGCGGAGCAGATCATCGGCATCCGCCCGAGTTACAAACATTTCGGCGCCTTGAACATCCTGACGTGCAAGAAGGGTACGTTCTTTATGGCCGATACGTTGATCAACCGTCATCCGTCGGCCGAGGTATTGATCGATATCGCCCGCCTGACGCACGACGCCGTGAAGTTCTTCGCTCACGAGCCGGTGATGGCGATGTTGTCTTACTCGAACTTCGGTTCCGACAAGCAGGGCAGTCCGCTGAAGGTGCACGAGGCGATCGACTTCTTGCATAAGACATACCCAGACATGGTAGTAGACGGAGAGATGCAAGTAAACTTCGCCCTCGACAAGAAGCTGCGCGACGATATGTACCCGTTCAACAAGCTGAAAGGACAAGACGTGAATACCTTGATCTTCCCGAACCTAAGCTCCGCCAACAGCGCATATAAGCTATTGGATACGCTGGGTATCACCGAGACGATCGGCCCGATCCAGATGGGATTGAACAAACCGATCCACTTCACCGACGTAGAAAGCTCTACCCGTGATATCGTGAACCTGACTACCGTAGCTGTCGTAGACGCTATCGTTCAGGAACAGATCGAGAAAGAAGGTTGATAGGACTTATCCCCTATCAATACTATCCCCAGTTGTAGAGACGGGGCGTGCCCCGTCTCTACAACTGGATATATCAATTCTGATAGCTTTCGATATTCGCTATTACCTTTTGCGACAATCGCTCCATACATTGCTCCGAGTGGCCGGAGACTTTCGGGGTATATATGACATTATCGAACTGCGTCAAGGTATCCGCATAATTCCCGATACCCACCTCATCGCATAAGAAGAAATTCCGTTTATGGGCGCTAAGCCAACGTTGTAAATCCGGGACACGGAAAGTCGGCCCTACCGACGTATTGATCAATATCTTCAGATTACCGAACAAACGAAACTCACCCGCCCCCAAAAGAATCGTATTACGAGGCAAGCAAGTACATAAAATATCCACCTCCGGCAGCAACTCCCGCAAAGGCAGGTAAGCGATACCGGCGGCCTCGGCATCCGGCTTACGGGTACGGCTGAAATAATAAACCTCCGCCCCCAAGAAACGAAGAACGTCAGCGATCATTCTCCCGGTGCGGCCCAATCCCACGATGCCGACTTTTTGCCCGCCCAGCTCATACGCCTTATGTCTCCACTGTTTCCCGCCGAAACCATGCAACAAACGGACCAGCTCGCTAATGACATACTCCACGACTCCCTCATCGCCATAGTCGCGGATGCCCAAGACCGTTATCCCCCGCTCACGTGCGGCGGCTATATCCACATTCGCGCTAGACTCGCTATAGAGGGTACAGCACATCCCGATGTATTTGATATTCGGGCAAGCCTCGATCACGTTCCTCCGGATCTGTGTATTATAAGAGACGAGTACGCAATCTGCGTCCCCGATCCGGTTCACAATCTCCTCATCCGTTTCCGGAATGCCGGTATAAAAAACAACCTCTTTTCCAAGCTCCTTCAAACGCTCCACTCCCCATGTATTCAACCCGGTAGAATCTACCACTACTATTTTCTCAAACATATCTCACATTATTAATTACCATCTTCAATTAATTATCCCTCTCACAAAGCTATAAATAAAATAGCCGCAAAGGGTAACCTTCAGCACGACACTCAATAAAAAACCAGCGAACGCCCCAAAACCAGCCTTCAACGCATCCCCGGACGCCTTGCCTCCCAAAAGTTCCCCCACGAAAGCCCCCACGAAAGGACCCAGCAAGATTCCCCAAGGCGGAAACACGAATATGCCGGCCACGGTTCCCACGGCACATCCCCAATTTCCCCACTTGGACCCTCCGCTATACTTAGTCCCCAGCATGGGCGTAACATAGTCCATCGCCTGTGCCAACACGACCAGCAATCCCCACACGACCAACTCCGTAACCGTAAATTCCGCATAGCCCGTAAAATGCAACAGCCACAAAGCTAAATACGCCACCGGCGGCCCCGGCAAGACCGGCAAAAAACACCCCGCCAATCCCACCAACAAACAGATAACGCCTAGTATAACCAATAAGATATCCATACATTTCAGTTTTTAGGATATATAAATAGACAAAGATACAAACATTTCCCACCCTTAACTGTTTTGCTAAAAGCTAAATCTAAACATATATATTTATGCACAAACATTTACGCCTGACATGTTATGCTTTGTTGTGCTTGCTGGTACCGATCGGGGTAATGGCGCAGACAGAGCATACGTATTTAGACCGTGCCCTACCCGGATCATGGTCTGAGGAAGGGAGTGATTTCCAGCAGACACTTCCCGTAGAAGATAATTGGTGGAGAAATTTTAAGGACCCGTTACTGGACTCGCTGATAGAAGTAGCCGTGAAACAAAACTATTCCGTGCAAATGGCGATGGATAGGATCGCCATGGCGAAAGCCAACCTGCGGTCGGCACAAGGAAGCTACTCGCCCACCCTAGGGCTTTCCGCCGGATGGACACGGCAACAAAGTAGCGGCAATATCAATCAGGTACCCAAGGCGATCACCCAATATTCCAGCGCTACCGTAGATATGAACTGGGAGGTGGACGTATTCGGGAGTATCCGGAACCGGGTGAAAGCGGAGAAAGAGAATTTCGCCGCCTCGAAAGAGGAATACAACGCCGCCATGGTCTCCCTTTGCGCTCAAGTAGCCTCCTCCTATATCAATATGAGGGAACTGCAACAAGAGGTAAAGGTAGCGCAACAGAACTGCCGCTCCCAACAGACGGTCGTACAGATCACCCAGAAACGGTATGAGACCGGGCTAGTCTCCAAACTGGACGTAGCGCAGGCGCAATCCGTATACTACAGCACGAAAGCCTCCCTACCGATGCTGGAGGCCGGTATCATCCAATACGCGAACTCCTTGGCGATCTTGCTAGGCCTGTACCCTTCCGATCTACAAAAGATCATGGAGACAGACGCTTCCTTGCCGGAATATATCGAGCCGGTCGGTGTAGGGCTACCGGCAAACCTGTTGCTACGCCGTCCGGATGTACGTGCGGCAGAACGGCAGGTCAATGCGCTTGCCGCCTCGCTCGGGGCCTCTAAGTCCGATTGGTGGCCGAAAGTATTCGTGAAAGGCTCGGTCGGTTTCGCCTCCCACGACTTCGACAAGCTGGCGAATCATAATAGCTTGACCTATGAGATCGCCCCTACCCTTACGTGGAACTTCTTCCAAGGCACCCAGAAGATACAGGCTACCCGGTTGGCGAAAGCCCAGTTGGACGAGTCGATCCGGCAATTCAACCAGACCGTGCTTACCTCCGTACAGGAAGTGGATAACGCCATGAGCTCGTACAAGAACTCGATCAAGCAGATCGTAGCCCTCCGGGAAGTGGTAAACCAAGGAAAACAGACCTTGGATCTTTCCCTAGACCTCTATAAGCAGGGCCTTACGCCTTTCCAAAACGTACTGGACGCGCAACGCTCCCTCCTCACCTACCAGAACCAATTGACACAGGCTCAAGGTAGCTCCCTACTGAACTTGATACAGCTTTATCAGTCATTGGGCGGAGGATGGAATCCTATGTAGGCCGTTCGATCCGATCGAACAAAAGCCCACTCAAACAATTAATATAAATAATCATTAAAGACAAAAGATATGAAGACATTTGTTTACATAGGGATTATCGGAGCCTCCGCCTTATTACTGGCGTCTTGCAAGGGGAAAAGCAAGCCGATGGAAACGCCCGTGCCCTCCATAAGCGTATCCACGCCGATCGTGAGGGACATTACCTTGACGAAAGAATACCCCGGATACCTTAGTTCACAACTGAAAGTAGACTTGGTAGCCCGTGTCAACGGATACTTGCGTACCTCTTACCTCAAGGCCGGAAGCCGGGTGAAGAAGGGCGATCTTATCTTCGTGATCGAACCGGACACCTATCAAGATAACGTCACCCAAGCCGAGGCTTCCGTAAAGACCTCCAAAGCCCAGCTGGAATATGCACGCAGCAACTACGAGCGTATGAAGGAGGCGGCTAAGAGCGGCGCCGTAAGCCAGATACAAGTGATCCAAGCGGAGGCTACCGTATCGGAGTCTGAGGCTGCCGTGAAGAACGCCGAGGCGGAATTGAATACCGCACGGACCAACTTGAGCTATTGCTATATCCGTGCGCCTTTCGACGGTGCGGTTACCCGGGCCAGCTACGATATAGGTAATTACATCAACGGAGCCGTCCAGCCGGTTACCTTGGCCACCTTATACAAGGACGACTTGATGTTCGCCAATTTCAATATCGAGGATAACCAGTTCATGAAGATGATGCTGGAAGCCGCCCGCAACGATAGCACCGTGAAACTTCCGACCGAGATCCTCGTCAGCATAGGCAAGGATGGCGGCAATGCGTATACGGGCCGGCTGGATTATCTATCCCCCAATATCGACCTATCGACCGGTACCCTGAACGTACGTGCCAATCTGGATAACCCGAAGCATGTATTGAAGAGTGGCTTATACGTCACTATCACCCTGCCGTATGCCGAGCAGCCGGATGCGGTCTTGGTTCGCGACGCCTCGATCGGTACCGACCAATTAGGGAAGTACCTTTATATCGTGAACGACTCCAATGTCGTACGATACCGTCCTATCGAAGTGGGGCAACTGGTAGACGATACGCTTCGCCAAGTGACCGCCGGTATCGGCCCCAAAGATCCCTATGTCACTTCTGCCCTGCTTAAGGTACGGGATGGCATGACTATCAAACCTATAAAATAAGCAAGCTATGGTAAAGTTCTTTATTAACAGACCGATATTCGCCACGGTACTTGCTCTGATCATCGTCGTAGCGGGTTTGGTCACCCTCAATATATTACCGATCGCCCAGTATCCGGAGATCACGCCGCCTACCGTACAGGTATCCGCCGTTTATCCCGGGGCGGACGCACAGACCGTAGCGCAGACCGTAGGTTTACCGATCGAGCAACAGGTAAACGGCGTGGACGGTATGCTTTACATGAGTTCAAACTCCTCCAGTTCGGGGGCTTACTCCCTAACGATCACCTTCGCCGTGGGAACGGATATCGACATGGCGACCGTCATGGTGCAAAACCGGGTGAGTATCGCCCAGAGCAGCTTGCCGGAACCCGTGATCGTACAAGGTATCACCACCCGCAAGCAATCCTCCAATATTGTGATGATGCTTACCCTAAGTTCCAAGGATTCCATTTACGACGGGTTGTATTTAAGTAATTACGCCACCTTAAATATGATAGACCAGCTAACCCGCCTGCCGGGTGTAGGCTCGGTACAGGTAATGGGAGCCGGAAACTATAGCATGCGTATCTGGCTAGACCCGGAGGCGATGCGTATCCGTAACTTGACGCCGGACATGGTCTATCAAGCCATATCCACGCAAAACGCCCAAGTATCCGCCGGTTACGTAGGCCAACCGATTCTACGGGCGGATAACCCCTATCAATATACCTTGACCGTGAAAGGACGGTTGACGACACCGGATGAGTTCGGCAATATTGTCCTTAAGACCGGGCAAGGTGGCAAGATCCTGCGATTGAAGGATATCGCCCGCATAGAGTTGGGCAGCTCCTCTTACAACGTGGTCTCTAAATTAAGCGGACAGCCGACTGCTGCGATAGCGATCTACCAGTTGCCGGGCTCCAACTCCTTGGATGTATCGAAGGTGGTAAAGGCCAAGATGAAAGAATTAGGCAGTTCCTTACCCGAAGGCGTGGAATACAAAGTGACCTTGGATACGACAGAGGTGATCGACGCCTCCATCCATGAGGTGCTTATCACATTCTTGGAGACAACCTTGCTGGTGGTCTTGGTCATCTTCTTATTCTTACAGAATTTCCGGGCGGTAGTCATCCCGTTCATTACGATTCCGGTCTCATTGATCGGTACGCTGGCGGTCATGGCGGCTTTAGGCTTCTCCATTAATACGTTGACCTTATTCGGCTTGATTCTGGCGATAGCGGTGGTGGTAGACGACGCCATCGTGGTGGTAGAGAACTCCACCCGGCTCCTCGATACCGGGAAATATACGGCCCATGAGGCGGTATCGAAGGCCATGGATGAGATCGTAGGGCCTATCGTGGGCGTGGTATTGGTATTATTGGCGGTATTTATCCCGACAACGTTTATCAGCGGTATCTCCGGGCAGCTCTATAAGCAATTCGCCTTGACAATCGCCGCCGCTACCGTATTAAGCGGATTTAACTCGCTTACGCTTACGCCCTCGCTTTGCGCCCTTTTCTTGGAGAAGAATACGGAAGAACCGAAATTCTTCCTCTTCAAAGGATTCAATAAGGTATACGGAAAGACTCAGAAGATGTACGACTCGATCGTGGAGCGGATGCTGAAACGACCGGGAGCGGCGATGATCGTTTACGGTATCATCACGGCGGTAGCGGTTATCTTGTTTATGCGTTGGCCGACAACCTTTATACCCGAAGAGGATGACGGCTATTTCCTAATCGTATCCCAATTACCCCCGGCGGCGAGCTTGAACCGGACGGAGGCGGTCACCAAGCAGATCGACGAGATCCTAAAGACATACCCCGAGGTGAAATCATTCATCAGCGTTAGCGGATTCTCCGTGATGGGTGGAGGGGAGCAATCCAATACGGCCACCTTCTTCGTGATCCTAAAGAACTGGAACGAACGTAAAGGTAAGGAGCATACGGCAGAGGCCGTGACCAACCGTTTCAACCGGGAGGCATCGGCTATCCAAGAAGCGCAGGTATTCGGTATGGTACCGCCAGCTATCCCGGGGTTGGGCGCTTCGGGCGGCTTGCAACTGCAATTGGAGGATCGTAAGAACCTAGGTCCGACGGAGATGCAGCATGCCGTGGAGACATTGCTGGCCAGCTACCGCTCGAAACCGCAATTGCTGAACCTTTCTTGTATGTATCAGGCCAATACCCCGCAGTATCTACTGAAGATAGACCGGGATAAGGTGCAGATGCTCGGTCTTCAGTTGAATCAAGTATTCTCCACGCTCAGCTATTATATGGGAGCGGCGTACGTGAACGATTTCGTGGAGTTCGGACGTATTTACCAAGTTAAGATCGAGGCGAACGGAGAGGCGCAGAAAGTGATCGATGATGTACTCCGTTTGAGTCTGGCGAATAGTAAAGGAGAGATGGTACCCTTCTCCTCTTTTATCGAATTAGACGAGCAATTGGGATTAGACCAGATCAACCTATATAATATGTATTCATCGGCGGCTATTACTTGTATCGCCAACCCGAAATATAGCTCCGGAGAAGCGATCCTAGCGATGGAGGAGCTGATACAGGAGCAATTAGGTGATAATTTTGGATATGAATGGACCTCGGTCGCTTATCAAGAGACGAAAGCGGGATCTACGACGGTGATTATTTTCGCCATGGCGTTGCTAGTCGCTTTCTTGGTTCTCTCGGCTCAATATGAGAGCTGGACAAGTCCGTTGGCGGCTATCATGGGTTTGCCGATCGCCTTGTTGGGAGCTATTATCGGCTGCTGGGTGATGGGGGTTCCGGTAAGCGTATATACCCAGATCGGTATTATCTTATTGATCGCCTTGTCCGCCAAGAATGGTATCTTGATCGTAGAGTTCGCCCGGGATTTCCGGAAGGAAGGTAATCCGATACGGGATTCCGCCTTGGAAGCCGGACACGTTCGTTTACGTCCGATCCTGATGACCTCGTTCGCCTTTGTATTGGGTGTCATGCCTTTACTTTTCGCTACCGGAGCGGGAGCGGCCAGCCGTATATCCTTAGGTGCGGCGGTAGTATTCGGTATGGCTATCAATACGATATTCGCCACGATGTTCATCCCTAACTTCTATGAACTGATGCAGACCATCCAAGAGAAATGGCTGGATAAAGGAAAGAAGACGGATGATACGCCTAAACAATAGAAAGTTTCCAATCCTCTAATGAGGCAAAAAGAGAATAGCCATGGGTTTAGCCATGGCTATTCTTTTTTACTCCCTTCGGATACATTATTATATATTCTATGATTGGAATTAGGCGATTCCCAACAACTCTACCTCAAATATTAATGTGGAGAAAGCAGGGATTGGACCCGAGGCACGATTACCATAACCCAAACTGTAAGGGATATAGATTATCCATCTATCCCCTACCCGCATTTCTTGAAGAGCCAATTGCCAGCCTTCAATCACTTGATTCAAGCGAAAGGCTTCCGGGCAACTCCGTTTCCATGAGTTATCAAATTCCCTTCCGTTAATCAACGTTCCTTTATAATGTATGGAAACGACGCTTTCCCGATTAGGAGAGACTTTGCCTGTACCCGCTTGTATTACCTTATATAATATACCACACGGTAATGTCCGGATTCCCTCTTCCGAAGCGATCTCGTCCAAATACAATAGATTCTTCTCTTTGTACTCCTCTTTTCTACTCATATATATTACATTATCTTACATTTAGCTCCGCAAATGTAGCAAATAGAAATAGAAACGCAATGGCATGGTAACACAATAGACATGCCAAACGTTCAAATACTATCATTATATGAATCTGATTCCCGCTTTTTTTATCATAGATCAAGAAAATATAGGAATCCGCAAAAAACATGCTATAAAACATACCACGTATGGAATAACGCCGTATATTTGTGTCGTAAAACATAATTGTAAAGCAAATATGGTAAAGAGATTGTTTAAACGTTACATCGATTTGCTAGGGTTTCAACCTTGGACAATTTGGGTTTACCGCATGTGGTAAACCTCACGATGAAAAAGAGGAAGGTTTAGGTTAAGGTTATCAGAAGTCCGGGATTAGGTTAGTAATAGGTTAAAAGGTTAAAGGTTTAGGTTTTCAATTCATTCGTTACTCGGACTTCAAAAGTTATGTGAGATTTAGAACGTGTCGAAAGGCACAGATTTATTAATTAAAAAGAAAATGAGCTATGAAAAGTTTTATTAGACATTTTTTGGATAGCTGCTTGAGATCACTCGCTGCTATCGGTCAGTCGGAGTTAACAAAATGGGGTTACAATAAATAAGTAACACCCCATTTTACCGGGAAGGTGAACATTTGATTTTTTCAAACCATACCGCGGTTGCTTGGCATCTTGCCAGACAACCGCTTTTTTGTATCCATACCTTTTAAACAAGGTATCTTAGTTTCATAGAGAAAGTATCCTAAGTTCATTGGCGAAGTATCTTAGGTGTATGGGGCGATGAAACTAAGATACTTTTATAACTCATGCGCCTATCCCCACTGAGTTTCTACTACCCGTCTATATATTTATAGATATTAACTATTTGACAACTGTCTAACAACATCTTATTTTTGTCAAGAAGTTAAAAACAATTGTTGTTTCTAAACAGTTTTATTTAAAGATTACTTTATCTAAAATTCTTTATTGCGACATAAAAACTAAAGTTATGGAAGACAAAAAACTAACTGCCGCCAACGGACGCCCTGTTGCGGACAATCAGAACGTACAAACAGTGGGGCCACGTGGCCCGATGGTATTACAAGACCCTTGGTTCATTGAGAAGCTAGCGCACTTCGACCGTGAAGTGATCCCAGAAAGACGCATGCACGCCAAAGGTTCCGGCGCATTCGGTACCTTTACCGTTACACATGATATCACAAAGTATACGAAAGCGGCTATTTTCAGCGAGGTAGGCAAGAAAACTGACTGCTTTGTCCGTTTCTCCACCGTAGCCGGAGAGCGTGGAGCAGCCGACGCAGAGCGTGATATCCGTGGATTCGCCATGAAATTCTACACAGAGGAGGGTAACTGGGACTTGGTAGGCAACAACACCCCCGTATTCTTCTTGCGTGATCCCCTAAAGTTCCCGGACTTGAATCATGCGGTCAAACGTGACCCGAAAACGAATCTACGAAGCGAGGATAACAACTGGGATTTCTGGACTTTGCTTCCCGAGGCCCTGCATCAAGTAACGATTACGATGAGTTCTCGCGGCATTCCTTACTCTTATCGACATATGCATGGTTTCGGTAGCCATACGTACAGTTTTATCAACAATAAGAACGAACGTATCTGGGTGAAGTTCCATCTCAGAACCCTGCAAGGTATCAAGAACTTGAGTGACGAGGAAGCGGCTGCGATCATCGCCAAGGATCGTGAATCCCATCAGCGTGATTTGTTCGAGAGTATCGAGCGTGGGGACTTCCCGAAATGGAAATTCCAGATCCAATTGATGACTGAGGAGCAGGCCGAGACCTATCCGATCAACCCGTTCGACCTCACGAAAGTATGGCCGCATAAGGACTTCCCGTTAATGGATGTCGGTATTCTCGAGTTGAACCGTAATCCGGAGAATTATTTCCAAGACGTGGAGCAAGCCGCATTCAACCCGATGAATACTGTCGAAGGTATCGGCTTCTCCCCAGACAAGATGTTACAAGGTCGTCTATTCTCTTATGGCGACGCCCAGCGTTACCGCCTTGGCGTGAACCTAGAGCAGATCCCGGTGAACAAGCCCCGCTGTCCGTTCCATGCCTATCACCGTGACGGAGCGATGCGTGTAGACGGAAACTATGGAGCCGCAAAGGGTTACGAACCTAACAGCTTCGGCGAATGGAAAGACTCTCCCGAGAAGAAGGAACCGCCTTTGAAAGTACACGGGGATGTTTATAATTACAACGAGCGTGAGTATGATGATGATTATTACAGCCAACCGGGTGCCTTATTCCGTTTGATGCCGCCGGAAGAGCAACAGTTGTTATTCGGAAATACCGCCCGTGCGATGGGTAACGCCCAACTGTTCATCAAGCAACGCCACGTACGCAATTGCTACAAGGCAGACCCTGCTTACGGTAAGGGAGTAGCTGAAGCTCTAGGAATCAGCTTGGAAGAGGCCTTGAAAGAAGACCGATAAAGTAGTAAGGCTACGATAGAAAGCGATAAAAGAGGGATAACCCCAGTAATCCTATGGATGAACAGGTTATCTCATTCTTTTTTAGTAGGATAAGAGAGGATATGCCATGAGACCCCGATACTGATAAGCCCTAACAAAGCTTTCACCCACCAATAGCCGACTAGCAAAAGGGAAGTAATGATCGTAGATAGCCACATGATAGCGATCGTGATAATCTTGGAACGCAAAGGAATAGCCTTATCTTCCACAAAGCCCTTAATATGCGGCCCGAAATAACGATTGCTCATCACCCGGTTATAAAGTCTCTCCGAGCTACGGACATAAAACCAACAAGTCAGTAACCAAAAAGGAGTGGTCGGGAGCAAAGGGACAAAGATGCCGATCGCTCCCAATATGAGAAAAAACGTTCCTAACGTAATGTATATGATACGTCTCGTCCCGTTCATCAGCCAACCGTATATTCTGCGATTTGCTTGAAACCGTTCAAGAAGTCCGTTATATTCATCCGTTTCTTTCCGGCAAGTTGCAAGGAATGCAATCGAAGGAAACCATCCTTCACGGCCACATCGATATACGATTTATGATCTGTATGGATAGAACCTACCGGGAAGTTATGCGTTGCCGGACGCTTCTCCGTCTGGTAAACCTTCAAGACCATACGTTTGCCATCCGCTGAGATCAATTCCGTCCAAGCGGCAGGATAAGGAGAAAGCCCACGGACGAAATCATAGATCTTCTTCACCGGATGGTTCCAGTCGATATGACAGGTATCCTTGAATATCTTCGGGGCCGGACGCAACTCGGCGGCATCCTTATAGAACTCCTCTTGAGGGATAGCGTCTGTTTTTCCATCCAACAGTAAGTCCACGGTCTCGGTAACCAACCCCGCCCCCATCGCCATCAAGGCATCGTGAACGGTTTCTACATCGTCGGTATCAGCGATCGGCAGATGTTTCTGACGGATGATCTTACCCGTATCAATCTCATGCGTAAGAAAGAAAGTAGTCACGCCGGTCTCCGTATCACCATTGATAACCGCCCAGTTGATCGGAGCGGCGCCCCGGTATTGCGGAAGCAAGGAGGCATGCAGATTAAAAGTTCCCAGACGGGGCATATTCCAGACCACCTCCGGCAACATACGAAACGCCACCACGATCTGCAAATCCGCCCGCAAGGCACGCAGTTCCTCTAAAAATGCCTCGTCCTTCAATTTCTCTGGCTGCAAGACCGGAAGACCCACCGATACGGCATATTGCTTCACAGCGCTCGGCTGAAGCACGCTACCATGACGGCCCATTGGCTTATCCGGCATCGTAATGACACCTACCACATTATATCCACCTTCTACCAAGGCACGCAGGCTCTCCACGGCGAAATCGGGAGTGCCCATATATACGATTCGTAAATCCTCTTTCTTCATATACAATAAATTGGATCTGTTTTTAACAAGTTAGTCCCCGGAAAAGTTATCGACCAATACCTCCCGATAGGAATTAAATATCTTCGATTTCGACATAAAGCCGATATAATGGCCATTCTCATCGACCACCGGAAGATTCCACGCTTTCGTATCATCAAACGTCTGCATGATCTGATCCATCGGCGTGTTGATTACGATCTTGGCCGGGGCGGAAACCATGAACTTCGATACATGGAAACGATTATACAACTCCGGACGGAACATGATATTCCGGATATTATCCAGCAAGACGATACCCAGCAACACGCCCCGCTCGTCCACGACAGGAAAGGTGTTACGTCCACTTCGGGAAATGACCTTTACCATATCGCCCAACGTCATCTCTGGAGACACCATCTGGAAATCTTTCTCGATCACGCTATCCGCCCGTAGCAAGGTAAGCACCGCCCTATCCTTATGGTGCGTCAACAACTCGCCTTTCTGCGCCAAACGCATGGAGTAGATGCTATGAGGCTCGAACATAAGGATCGTGATATAGGAACTGATCGAGACGATCATCAAGGGGAGGAACAAATCATACCCACCCGTCAGCTCGGCGATCAAGAAAACACCGGTCAAAGGAGCGTGCATCACCCCGGACATAATGCCCGCCATACCCAGCAAAGCGAAATTCTTCTCTGAGATATACATCGTGAACGGGAAATAATTAGACGTATGCGCAAAGATAAAACCGGCGATACAGCCCAGATACAAACTAGGAGCGAAGATACCACCGCAACCCCCTCCGGCATTCGTGGCGCTGGAAGCGAATACCTTCGTAAGCAAGATCAAGGTCAAGAAGATCAAGACCCCGAAATACGTATCGTTCAGATCGTAAAACAAACTCTTGTCCATGATATGCGAGAACTGCCCGTTCAGCAACGAGCCGATCGTATCATAGCCCTCACCATATAGCGGGGGGAACAAGAATATCAAGATACTCAGCATCACGCCGCCCAACATGAACTTCTTCCAATACGTACCCAACTTCCGGTACATCCCTTCCACCTTGTTCATCACACGGGTAAAATAAAGGGATACCAATCCGCAAAAAACACCCAGCAAGAGCACGTAAGGAATACGCTCGATCTCGAATGCCTCGGTCTGAGAGAACTTAAACATCGCCTCGGTACCGGTAAAGATATAAGACATCGTAGCCGCCGTCACCGACGAGATCAGCAAAGGAAGCACGGAAGTCATCGTAAGGTCCAGCATCAATACCTCGATCACGAACACCAACCCGGCGATAGGCGCCTTGAAGATACCGGCGATCGCTCCGGCGGCACCACATCCCACGAGCAACATCAACGTCTTCTGCTCCATCCTGAACACCCGTCCCAGATTAGAACCGATAGCCGCCCCTGTCAATACGATAGGAGCCTCCGCCCCGACCGATCCACCAAAGCCGATCGTCACGGAACTGGCTACGATAGACGTCCATGTATTATGCGGCTTGATACGGCTCTTTCGTTGCGAGATGGCATACAAGATCTTCGTCACACCATGGCCGATATCGTCACGCACGATATATTTCACGAACAAGCCGGCCAACAAGATACCGATCACCGGATAAAGCAAATAGAGATAGTTCACGCCGTCAGCACTGAAATTACCCGTCAATACATGTTGTATGAAATGGATCAATTGTTTCAATATGATAGCGGCCGCAGCTGTGCAAATTCCCACGATAAAGCTGATAATAAGGATAAAATGCTTCTCCTTGATGCGCTTTTCCCGCCATAACAACAATTTATAGAATAACCCTTCGTTAGCCATTTTAAATACCTTTACCTGTAAACACTGTTTTAACTGTATAAATGAGAATCGTTATGTCCAGAATCAAGGACATATTCTCATAGTATAATATATCATATTCCAAGCGCTCGATCATCTCATCCACGCTGCCGGCATATCCATATTTCACCATACCCAACGAGGTGATTCCCGGACGTACATTATGCAGCAGATAGTAGAAGGGGGCTTTCCTCACGATCCGCTCGATGAAATATTTACGTTCCGGACGGGGGCCAACTAGCGACATATCCCCTTTCAGCACGTTCCAGAACTGCGGTAACTCGTCCAAGCGGTATTTCCGCATCACCCGTCCGAAGGGAGTGATACGGGAATCGTCCTCGGAAGAGAGCAACGGACCTTCTTCCTCGGCGTTCGTATACATCGTACGAAACTTATAGATCATGAAAGGCTCGCCCATGTATCCGATCCGTTCCTGACTGAAAAACACCGGGCCGGGGGAATCCCGCTTCACCCGCCAAGCGATATACAGAAACAAGGGAGATAAGAGCACCAAGAATATCAGTGATAACGTCTTATCCATAAAAAGCTTTACATTCTGCTCGATGGGCAAGAAGTTATTATCCGTCACGTCCACCAGCGGAACGCCCTTTATCGCCTTGATCTTTACTTGCGATAATGAACTGGATTTATCCGCCAATATCTTGATCGGCCGTTTATAGCAATATAACGAATACAGAATATCCATCAAACGGCTATTATCCACTGTCTCCAAGGCGACAACCAGCTCATCCACCTTTTTCTCCTCTACGATCACCGGCAAAGATTCCAGCCTACCGATCACACGATCTCCGGCGACCCCGCCCTTTTTCTCCGTACCATCGGAGACAAAACCGACGATATTATAACCCAACCCATACAGGTCGTCGGCAATACACGCCGCCTTCTTCCCCGCCCCAATCATCAATACGTTCAACGCCCATTCCCTGCACTTTATCTTCCGTAACCCGGCCTGCGTAATCAATAACCGGGGAATATACGTCAGGACAAACTGCAATCCCCATAAAGAGAAAAACATATCATAATACACATGATAGGAACGGGGCAAGTCATTCAGCACTAAGGCAAAAAACAAGATCACGACACCGATCGACACGCTCCCAAGGGTAGAGAACAACTCAGTAAGCCTCGACTTACCGAACGGTTTATTATAATAACCGGAAAACCAATATAATACGAACCAGAAAAACGGGATCAATAGCTGCCCCTTCAACGAGGGGATATGCAGCAAAAAGGCCCCGACGGTATCAAACCCTTCATACACCGCCACCTCCTCATAGCGTATCAGGTTAAATAATAACCAGACTACCGACGACGCTATAAAATCCGAGACAATATATTTTCCGGCTTGTACGCTTTTCTTCATCCTTATCTAATTACCTGCACAAGCCCACCGGCTCCTAGCTTGATAATGCCGGACGGAGCGGCCTTGCTCATATCGTCCTGACGATAACTCACGGTATAATCCACACCCTCCTTGATCACCTCCGATACCTCGCTGAAATTAGCGGGAGAAGGCTCGCCGCTTACGTTGGCGGAAGTAGAGACCAAAGGTTTGCGGAAGCGCTCGCACAATTTCTTGGAGAACTCCTCGTTCGTGATGCGGATACCCACGCTACCATCGGCTCCCAATAGATTTGTCGCCAAGTTCTTGGCACTTGAGTAAATGATGGTCAACGGCTTATCAGACACGCTAATCAAATCCCAAGCGATATCGGGAACATCCGACACGTACCTATCCAATTTAGCCTCGCTGTCCATCAAGACCAACATAGCCTTATTGTCTGCCCTTCGCTTTAGCTCGTACACTCTTTGTACGGCTTTTTCATTGGTAGCGTCGCAACCAATTCCCCAGATAGTGTCTGTAGGATAAAGTATTATGCCGCCTGCGGCCATTACTTCGCAAGCTTTTTTAATATCTTCCGTCATTGTATTTTATAATATTTAGGCAAATGTACGAATCATTCTCCTACTTCAAAAAAATAATAACAAAAAAACTATTTTCTTTAAGCCATACCGGATATACCATATTTAATTTCTAACTTTACAGGTTGAAATATATTGCGGAAATCTCGCCTTTGTCATACGGTAGATTAAGGATGACAAGGTATCCGTAGTATCAGGCAAGCAAAAAAGAAAAAAACAATATATAATGATTAACAAATGGAACTTTCAAACCCCATCAGAAGAAGAGTTACATAAGAGAGACCAATTGGTGGCTGAATTAGGATTCAGCCCGGTGATCTGTCTCTTGCTCGTTCAACGAGGTATCACTTCGATCGAAGAGGCGAAGAAATTCTTTAAACCCAGCTTGAACGATTTGCACGATCCGTTCCTTATGCCAGATATGGATAAGGCGGTGAGGCGCTTGAACAAAGCCTTGGGGAATAAAGAAAAGATTTTGATCTACGGCGATTACGACGTGGATGGAACGACAGCGGTATCGCTCGTCTTCAAGTATTTAAGACCTTACTCGTCTACCTTGGATTTCTATATCCCAGATCGATACGACGAGGGGTACGGTATCTCTTACAAGGGTATCGATTATGCCGCCGAGAACGGCGTGTCGCTGGTTATCTCGCTGGATTGCGGTATCAAAGCGATCGAGAAGATCGAGTACGCCAAGGAGAAAGGTATCGACTTTATTATTTGCGACCACCATATGCCGGACGCCACTTTGCCGGACGCTGTCGCCGTATTGGATGCCAAGCGCTCGGATTCTATCTATCCGTATGAGCATTTATCGGGTTGCGGAGTGGGATTCAAGTTCATGCAGGCGTTCGCCAAGAGTAATAATTTCCCGTTCTCGGATATGGAGAAGTTGTTGGAACTGACGGCGGTCAGTATCGCCTCGGATATCGTCCCGATTACGGGAGAGAACCGCATCCTCGCCTATTACGGGCTGAAGCAATTGAACAGCAACCCCAGCCTCGGGCTGAAAGGGATCATCGATATCTGCGGATTGACCGGAAAGGAGATCACGATCAGTGATATCGTATTCAAGATCGGTCCCCGTATCAACGCTTCCGGCCGTATGATGAACGGGAAGGAGGCGGTGGAACTGCTACTGTCCAAAGATAGCGCCAGTGCCCGGGAGAAGAGCGAGAGCATCAACCAATATAATGAGGAACGCCGGGAATTGGACAAGAAGATCACCGACGAGGCGAACGCTGTCATCGACGAAGTAGAGAACATGGATGACCGGAAGGCGATCGTGGTGTATAACCCGGGATGGCACAAAGGCGTGATCGGTATCGTAGCGTCCCGTTTGACCGAGAAGTATTACCGTCCGGCGGTCGTTCTTACCAAATCGTCCGAGTTGATCACCGGATCGGCACGTTCCGTAACGGGTTTCGATATTTACAAGGCGATAGAGAGTTGCCGGGATTTATTGGAGAATTTCGGGGGACATACCTACGCCGCCGGGCTTTCCCTTCGGGAGGAGAACCTAGAGGCATTCACCGAGCGTTTCTTGAAGATCGCATCCGAGGAGATCATACCGGAACAGATGATCCCACAGATCGATATCGACGCTATCTTGGATTTGAAAGAGATCAACCAGAAGTTCGTGAACGACCTAAAGAAGATGAGCCCGTTCGGACCGGACAACCAGAAGCCTGTATTCTGCTCGCTTGGCGTAAAGGACTACGGCACCAGTAAGCTCGTGGGTAAGGAACTGGAGCATCTCAAGCTGGAATTGATCGACGGAAACTCAAGCACCCCCATGCACGCCATCGCTTTCGGCATGCACAGGCACAACGACCATATCAAGGGTATGAAGCCTTTCAACATCTGCTACACGGTGGAGGAGAACACCTACAACGGCAACACCTCTATCCAGCTGATGATCAAAGACATCAAACCCGACGATATATGAGGAGGACAGGTGGACGTCTACCATAAGATATTAGAGAAGTATTGGGGATACCCTGCTTTTCGCCCCTTGCAGGAGGATATTATCCATTCCGTCTGTGCCGGAAAAGATACGCTTGGGCTGATGCCTACAGGTGGTGGTAAATCCATCACCTTTCAGGTGCCGGCCTTGGCGATGGAAGGGATTTGCATCGTCGTCACTCCCTTGATCGCCTTGATGAAAGACCAAGTGGAGAACTTACGCCGGGTCGGCATCAAGGCTACGGCTATTTATTCGGGCATGAGCCGGCAAGAGATTATCACGCAACTGGAGAATTGTATCTTCGGAGGGTATAAGTTTTTGTATGTCTCCCCGGAGCGGCTTAGTACGGATATTTTCCGGATCAAGATGGAGGCCATGCAAGTTTGTCTGCTAGTGATCGACGAGAGTCACTGTATCTCGCAATGGGGATATGATTTCCGTCCTTCTTACCTCAATATCGCTGAGATCCGGGACTTATTGCCGGGTGTTCCGGTATTGGCCTTGACCGCCACGGCTACCCCGGAAGTGGTGAATGACATACAAGAGCGTCTGCGGTTCAAGGAGAAGAACGTATTTCAAAAGAGCTTCGCCCGCAAAAATCTGGCTTATATTGTCCGGAAGACGGAAGATAAGTTAAATACACTCGTTTATATATTGGGAAAAGTTCCGGGTACGGCCATCGTATATGTCCGCAACCGGAAACGCACCAAGGAGATCGCCGTCATGCTGCAACAGGCGGGTATCTCCGCCGATTTCTTCCATGCCGGATTAAACCGTGACGAGAAAGAACTACGTCAGGCCCGTTGGAAAAGCAACGAGTGCCGGGTAATCGTATCGACCAACGCTTTTGGTATGGGTATCGATAAGCCGGACGTGCGATTGGTCGTGCATATGGATATGCCGGGATCGTTGGAGGAATATTATCAAGAGGCCGGACGCGGGGGACGTGATGAGAAGAAAGCCTTCGCCGTGGCTCTTTGTTCCTCCACGGATAGCGCCAAGCTAAAGAAACGGCTGGCGGATGAGTTTCCGGACAAGGAGTTTATCTACCGGGTCTATGAGGCGTTGGGTAATTATTACCAGATCGCCGTAGGGTACGGGCTAGATACGGTACACGATTTCTCATTGACGGATTTCTGTTCCGCTTATAAGTTCTCTTTATTGCAAGCGCATCATGCCTTGAAGATCCTTGGGCTATCGGGCTATATCGAATATACGGAGGAGGTAGACAACGCTTCCCGCCTGATGTTCACAGCTACCCGTGACGAGCTTTACAGGTATTTAAGTGAGAACAAGCGAACGGATGAGGTGATTCAGACAATCTTGCGTTCTTACACCGGGTTATTCGCAGATTATGTTTATATAGATGAGAGCGTAATCGCCACCCGTGCGAGAGTGACACCTCACGAGGTGTATGAGACCTTGGTAGGTTTATCCAGATACCGGATCGTAAACTACATCCCGCATAAGAAAACCCCGTTGATTATCTATACCCAGACCCGGGAGGAACAGCGGTACCTTTCCATACCCCGCTCGGCGTATGAGGAACGCAAGGAGCGTTTCGGGAAACGGATCGAGAAGGTGCTGGAATATATCAACGAGGAGCGGGTATGCCGTAGCCGCATGCTCCTATCCTATTTCGGCGAGGAAGATTCCGCCCCTTGTGGCTGTTGCGACGTATGCCTATCGAAGCATGAATCACAGCTTATGAATTGGGAATTCAACGCTATCCGGGAAAGTCTCATAAAGATATTGGCCGGGGAATCCCCTATCCCCGTGAAAGAACTTATTGAGAAATTACCTTTCCCTCAAGAGAAAATCCTCACGGCCATCCGCTTTCTGGCGGATCAAGATCCCCGATTCACATTAAGCGACGGCTATCTATCGCACGAGGATTCAGCAAAATAGCACGATGCCCATCGTAAGCTCCTTAGAATGCCCATTGTTAGCTTGCTAGAATGCCCATCATAAGGAGCTTACAATGGGCATTCTAATAAACCATGTATCACCGCTTATAATTACTCCGATTAGATACTTGTTTTTCCGTCGGGAAATCAGCGGGAACCTTTTGGGTTACCTTGCCGGTAGCGGCCCATTCCGCACCTCTTAACAAGGTAATCTGGAAGCCGGCGCATTGCATAGCCGGACAATTCTCTACCGTTTCCCCCGCGTGCCCTAACATCGTATGAAATATACGGGCATTCCCATAATCAACCGTAAAGATCAACGGCTCCTCACGGCCGGAACCTCCGGTCTCCTTATCCGAATAAGCCGTATACAAGCAATCCTTTATATTTCCCGGGCCACGCATACGATCATATAACTCATCCTGCGCATGTTTCCATTTATTCGGCAGCCCCTTCATGATCGGATGCTCATGGTTCCGGGCATTCAGCACATACTCATGCTGCTTGCCATGAGAGCCACCCACGCCCGCCGAGCTATCCTTTATCAACTTACCATCGCTCCAATATACATAGGGTCCCGCTTTCTCATCCCGGTTCTCCCAACCGCCCAAGGCACAAATCTTATTGTATTCCGGCCAGTTCACGAAGGCGTTATCAGCGGCATGATAGACCACGACACCTCCACCTCCTCGCACATATTCCAAGAAACGACGGTTTGTCTCCTCCGGCCAAGCATCCCCATTATAATCCAGCACCACCAGCTCGTAAGGACTGAAATCCAAGACAAAGCCGGACATATCCTTCCCTGCCTCCGGAGAGACCGCGAAATCCACGGAGAAGCGTCCCGAGTTCTCCAATATCTGTTTAAGCACCACATGGCTCACCTGCCAATTATGGTTATTCTGCCCCGTTATTAATAACGTCTTGATCGGCTTACGGGCCGACATGCCGCATACAACCAGTAAAGCGGCCAAAAGGAAAACGACCTTCCTACAAAATACATGTCTCATGGTATGAATCAGATTTAAGTAAACAATTGATTATCCGTCTTTATTTATCATAACAAAGGGAAGCGGCACCGAATAGCCCCGGATTCTCCAGCTTAGAGAAACGTATCTTCAAGTTCTTGATAGAGTTCGGATAAGCGAAATCCTTCAAGTCCTCATACATGCTCTCCTCAAACAACTCATGGGCGGCGGTCACCGAGCCTCCGAAGACGATCATCTCCGGATCTACCGTCAATACCACGATCTTGATAGCGGCGGCCACATGTACGCCCAACTGCCGGTAAGCCTCCAGCGCCTGCTCGTCCTTCCGCATCGCACGGGTGTACATCTCCTTCCCATCCACGCCCCATACGTTCATGAAATAGGAACCGCTACAGAAATATTCCAAGATCTGTCCTTGGTAGGGAATCATGCCAAATTCTCCCGAGCCACAATTAGCGTCGGCCAACAGCTTGCCATTCTGGATAATTCCACCCCCCAAGCCCGTACCCAAGGTGAGGCCCACGAAGTTATCAACCGTCTTTCCTTCGCCAAAGATACGCTCACCCAGAGCGAAGCAATTCGCGTCGTTATCCACATAAACCGGCACGGAGAAGCAAGCCTCCAAGATCTCCTTCAAATGTACCTCCTCCCAATGCGGGATATTCACCACGTTATATACGATCCCCTTCTCACGATCCACCACGCTCGGCACACCGATACCGATAGCTACCACACTCTCGTCCCACACGGAACGGATCACCTCTATCAAAGCCTCCAATGTCTCCTCGCAATCCGCGGCGTCCTTGGGAGTCGGGGCGCTCCCCTGAGCCACTAATCGATCCCCTACGATACGGCCGGCACGCATATTCGTCCCCCCTAAATCCACTCCGATATAAGCGTTTTTCTTCTCTACACTCATTCTTTCCACGATATTAATTAGATTATACTCCCACAAAGCTAACAAAAAAGGCAATGTTACGAATAACATCACCTTTTAAACTGATAAATTTAATACATCTATGCTTTTTATTTTCCCCGGCGTCAACTCCATCCAGCACGTATACCGACATCGCCTCACGCCTACGCTCGCATAGGCCAACGTCGATATACGTGTGAGGCAATGCCGATATACGTGTAAGACGGCACCATTATAACTACCGCATCAAGCGAAGAACAAGATCAATAATTGCGCCGTAAGTACCCTCAAGAACATGGTCAAGGGGTATACCGTAGCGTAACCTACGGAAGGAGCGTCGTTTCCAGCCGTAGCGTTCGAGTAAGCCAAAGCGGGCGGATCCGTCGTACTACCGGCGATCAAGCCCATTAAGGTGAAATAATTGATCTTATAGAAATAACGGCCTACACAACCGATGATCAGCAAAGGAATCGTTGTGATAATGAAACCGTAACCGATCCAAGCGAATCCACCATTGTTCACGATCGTATCCACAAAACCATCGCCGGCACTGATACCCACACAAGCGAGGAAGAGGGTGATACCGATCTCACGCAACATCAAGTTAGCGCTCTGGGTCGTATAGGTAACCAGCTTATAACGGTAACCAAAACGGCTAATCAAGATCGCCACGATCAACGGACCTCCCGCCAAACCTAACTTAACCGGTTGCGGAATGCCCGGGAACGTGATAGGAATACTCCCCAAGACAATACCGAGGGCAATGCCGATAAAGATCGTGATCAAGTTCGGCTCGTTCAAGCGTTTCAAGGAGTTACCCAATACCTTTTCTACATTCGAGACAGCCGTCTCGGTACCCACCACATTCACACGGTCGCCCACCTGCAACGTCAGAGCCGGCGTAGCTACCAAGTCCACGCCCGCACGGTTGATACGGGTGATATTGATACCATATAATTTACGCAGTTTCAACTGTCCCAGCTTCTTGCCGTTCAACTCCGGTTTCGTGATCAAGATACGGCGGTTGATAAACTGGCTCTCCATACGAATCCATTGCTTGCGCTCCATATCGATCTCCTCGCCAATGAATGTCTTTACGGACTCGGCATCTTGATCGGTCGTGATCACGAAAATCTTATCATCCTCATTCAAGATCGTACCGGCGGAAGCGATCTCGATCTGCTTGTTATCATTACGCCATACACGGGAAATCACGAAATCCAGATGATCCATCAAACCGGATAACTCCCCTACCGTCTTACCGAAAACCGCCGGGTTCTTTACGACCAGCGAGATCGGTTTCGCCTCATTCGTATGCGAGGCATCCTCCTTATTCAAATCGTCATTCTCCTTATCGAAATTCACACGGAATACGTAACGTACGAAAATGATCGAAAGAATAATACCGATCACGCCCAGCGGATAAGCCACGGCGTAACCCAAGGCGATCGTATTATCTGAAACCCCGTACATATCGGAATAAGCCTGCTGAGCCGCACCTAATCCGGGGGTATTCGTCACCGCCCCCGATAAAATACCCACCATCGTAGGCATCGGAATACCTGTCACGAAATGCAATACCAAAGCCGTAGCCACGCCAAGGAAGACAATTCCACAGGCAAGCATATTCAACGTGATTCCACCCTGCCTAAAAGACGAGAAGAAACCCGGCCCGACTTGCATACCTACCGAATAAACAAATAAGATCAATCCAAATTCCTTAAAGAAATGAATCACATTGTGGTTAACCGTAAACCCCAAATGCCCTAAAATAATACCTACAAACAACACCAAGGTAATCCCAAGCGAAATCCCAAACACCTTTATCTTTCCCAACTGAATGCCGGCGGCAATCACGAAAGATAGTAAAAGGATAGAATGCCCGATACCTTCTCCCCATAATAAGTCGTTTATCCAATCCATGCTAAAATCTTTAAAAATCTTATTACCTATTAATAAAGACGCGAAGTTAGGCATTTACTTTGTGTTTTACAACATAACACCTATATTTACCTTCCAAATTAAAATTACATGAAAAAGATATATTACATTTTATCAGCACTGTTCCTTTGCGTGGTAGCCACCTCGGCGCAAGAAGCTGGAAAAACGGTAGTTATTAAAACCAATGTAGGTACTATGAAGGCCATCCTGTACGATGATGTGCCTAATCACACCCGTACTTTTATCGAACGGGCGAAACGGGGAGATTTCAACGGGACCTTATTCACCCGTGTCCTGCCGGAGTTTATGATCCAAGGAGGAGCCCCGGATTCCAAGAATGCTCCCGCCGGTGCCAAATGCGGCTTTGGCGATCCCTCCGCCGAGATCCTGCCCGAGATCAACGAGAAATATTTCCATAAGAAAGGAGCCTTGGCCGCTCCCCGCCAACCGGACGATGTCAACCCGCAAAAGAAATCGGACATGTCGCAATTCTTTATCGTGCAGGGGAAGGTCTATAGGGAAACCGAACTGGATACGTTAGAGCGTACCGCCAACTATCCGGCCCGGCAAAAGGCCCTGAAGGAGTTTTACGCGCCGGTCCGTGCCGAGTTGAATATGATAAAGATGAGTAACAAACGGGAATACCAGAAGCGATTGAGAATGATCAACGCCCAGATAGACTCCGTTATTCAAGCAACTCCCGGGCATTTGCTATTTACGGATGAGCAACGGAAGGCTTATACCACCGTAGGCGGTTGCCATCATCTAGACGGCACCTATACGATCTTCGGGGAGCTGACGGAGGGGTTCGACGTTCTGGATCAGATCGCTACCCAGCCGAAAGACCAGAATGACCGTCCGAAGAAAGACATCCGCATCCAAAGTATAACGATCGAATAATTCACCACTCCTATGTTAAAGAGAGATTTCATCATGGTACAGATCGAGGAACTGGGCAAAGTGATCGCCCAGATCATCTTCAATCGTAATTCCAACGATGGGGCACGCAAGAACCCCGAGTTAATCCAATCCGTCTACACATCCTTAAAACTGGATAACGATTTCTTGCTGAACACGCCTATCGACGGCATCCGCACTTATCTGGACGGTGATGATTCGTGCGGCCTCCAACGCATGGAGCTGGCGGCCAAGACCTTGCTGGAAGAAAGTTTCCTTTTGCCGGAGGCGCAAGGTAAAAAACTCCGGGCAAGAGCGAAAGAGCTATTGGAATATATCCAACGCAACGACACTACGTTCTCATTGGAACGAGTGGCGTTGCTGGAAGAGATAAATAACTATTGAATTGATTGCGGATCGATGGTAGGGCCTTCCACGACTAGAAGGCCCTTCTCATCGATTCGCATTTTATCGATGAATACGACCCGCTCATCCCCTGTCTTCTGGGTACGCCCGTGATAAACGCAATACATTTGTTTTCCGTCCTTCGACCAAGTAACGCTATTATGTCCGGTACCCGTGACGATACCGCCTTTTTCCACGTTCTTCTCCAGCACCGGATTATTAGATGCCTTCTCAAACGGTCCTAACGGATGTTCGGACACGGCATATCCCACCGCATAATTTGCCCCGCCAAAATAATTAGCGGAATACATCATATAATACAAGCCGTTGTGACGTAGCATGAAAGAGCCTTCCGTCCAACGACGTCCGACCTCCCCTTTGGTAACCGAGCGACTTTCCCATTCACTTTGCGCATCATCCAATTTTACGGGTGGACGCAGCAGAAGTACGGGTTCCCCAATTACGTGCGTAAGATCCTGAGCGACCTCCACCCCGTAAATCCAGCTTTCCTCAACGGAGTCGAACATGCCTTTCTTCTTTGCCTCATCGGCGATCTCGCTTTCTACCGGATGCTTATAGCAACAACGGGAATAATAGAGATAGGTACGGCCATCCTCATCCTCGATCAAGTTTCCGTCGATTACAGGATATCCCGGATCAAACAAAGGAGCATCGGCCAATTCCTTAAATGGTCCGGTCGGCTTATCCGACACAGCTACGCCGATACGGAAATTTTCCTCCTCGTTGGTCGGATTCTTCCGCCAATCCGCGCTGAAGAACATATAGAACTTCCCGTCACGCTCGTACACTTCCGGCGCCCAGAAATTAGCGATTGCCCAAGAATCGGGCGTATTGCCCCGATAAACCTGCCCTTCCGACTTCCAATGGATCAAATCATCGGAAGAATAGGCGCAAAAACCGTCTACAGCCCCGGCACCGGTACCATACATATAATAACGTCCGTCCGAGGCCAACAATACGTATGGATCGCCAAACTGGACCGACAAAGGATTACTGTACGTTAACTCGGGCTCTTCCGCGGCAGACTTCTTTCCCGTACAACCCGCATTCAAACACATAAGAACTCCCAGACAAAGGGATATTCCTATTTTCATACCACTTTTCATTTTTCTTATTTATTGGATTCTAAATTATACACTCCTTCCGCACAACGTTCCCCGTCGATGGCGGCGGATACGATTCCTCCCGCATACCCCGCTCCCTCACCGCAAGGGAAAAGACCTTTTACCGTGACGTGTTGATAGGTATCCCGATCACGGAGGATACGAACCGGAGCGGATGTACGGGTCTCTACGCCGATCATGGTTGCCTCGTTGGTCAAGAAGCCTCTAGAGACCTTACCGAAATAACGGAAACCTTCCCGCAGGCGACTGGTCACAAATTCCGGCATCCAAAAATGCAACGGAGAGGCCAGCAGACCCGGCGTATACGACGAAACCGGTAAATCGAAAGAGTTCTTCTTCCGCATGAAATCATCCATGCGCTGGGCGGGTGCCGTTTGCTTCATGCCTCCGTTTAGCCAGCAGACCTCTTCCAGACGTTCTTGAAAGGCCATCAACGCTAATGGGGAATCCGCATCTACCTTCTCGCCATTCCGAAGATAAAGCTCCTCCTGCCCTACCAGTTCGGAATAATCTTCAGGACGGATCTCTACCACCATCCCTGAGTTAGACCAGCGGGAACCCCGGTTGGAAGGCGACATTCCATTTACCACGACCTGCTTAGGTCCGCTCGCCGCAGGAACCACGAAACCTCCCGGACACATACAGAAGGAATAGACGCCCCGGTTATTCGCTTGCGTCACAAAACTATACTCTGCCGCAGGAAGATATTTCCCACGACCTTCTTTCCGATGATACTGGATTTGGTCGATCAATTCCTGAGGATGTTCCAGACGAACACCGACCGCGATCCCTTTCGCCTCGATCTGGATCTGGCGTTCGTATAAATAGTTATAGACATCACGGGCGGAATGGCCGGTAGCTAAGATAACAGGCCCGTAAAAGCTCTTTCCCGTATTCGTCTCGATGCCGATCACCTCGTTCTCTTTCATGATAAAAGCATCCATACGGGTCTCGAAATGTACCTCACCTCCGCATCGCTTGATTTGCTCCCGGATATTCTCGATCACACGGGGGAGCTTATCCGTTCCGATATGCGGATGGGCATCCGCCAAGATAGAGGGACTGGCCCCAAACTGGCAAAAGATATTCAGTATCTTATCTACCGAGCCTCTTTTCTTGCTACGGGTATACAGCTTTCCATCAGAATAAGCGCCGGCACCGCCCTCACCGAAACTATAATTTGATTCTCCGTTCACCTTATGCTCACGACTGATCAAGGCGATATCTTTCTTGCGTTCCCGCACGTCCTTACCTCGCTCGACGATGATGGGGCGCAAACCTAACTCTATCAAGCGCAAGGCAGCGAACAGACCTCCCGGACCGGCTCCTACGACGATCACAGGTTTCCCTGCCGAGACATCTTTATACTCTATCGATTGATATTCCGGCTCGCTGGGCATCTCGTTCATGAAAACACGCAGTTTCACGTTGACAAATATCGTTCGCTGGCGTGCGTCTATCGAACGTTTCAATACACGTACGGCCCGGATATTTTTCGGAGCCTCACCCGTCTCACGGGCTACTACTTGCCTTAGCGATTGCTCATTAACAGCCTCTTCCGGCAATATCCTGAGTTGTAATTCTTTTATCATTGTTTATTATATATTAACCGAATAGTTGCCGAAAGGCTTCCTCCACTTTCTTTACCTGTACGATTTGGATCTTACTTTTCGCCGTATCGAAACCTTTTAGATTATTATGCGGAATGATAATCCGGGAGAAACCCAGCTTCTCCGCCTCCAAGATACGTTGCTCAATACGGTTGACCGGACGGATCTCTCCGGACAAGCCTACCTCTCCGGCCATACAAATACCCGGCTCGATGCTGATATCCAAGCTAGAGGAAAGGATGGAACTGATTACCGCCAAATCGATAGCCGGATCATTCACTTTCAAACCTCCGGCGATATTCAGGAAAACATCTTTCTGGATCAACTTAAAACCCGCCCTTTTCTCCAATACCGCCAATAACATATTCATTCGGCGTAAATCGAATCCGGTGGCGCTACGTTGCGGCGTACCGTAAACCGCCGAGCTGACCAAGGCTTGCGTCTCGATCAAGAAAGGACGTACCCCCTCGATAGCGGCGGCGATGGCGACACCGCTCAGTCCCTCATGATTCTGGGTTAATAATAACTCGGATGGATTGCTGACCTCACGAAGCCCGTTCTGGCGCATCTCGTAAATCCCTAGTTCCGCCGTACTGCCAAAACGGTTCTTGATGCTCCGCAGGATACGATACATATAATGCTGATCGCCCTCAAACTGCAACACCGTATCCACGATATGCTCCAATACCTTCGGACCGGCGATACTGCCTTCCTTATTGATATGGCCGATCAATAAGACCGGGACACCGCTTTCCTTGGCGTATTTCAAGATAGCGGCGCTACACTCGCGTACTTGGGAAACACTGCCGGGGGAAGATTCCACGACTTCCGTAAAGATGGTTTGTATGGAATCTATGATCATCAAGTCCGGCTGGATATTGGCCGCTTGCGTAAAAATCTGTTCCAGATGTGTCTCGCATAAGATGAAACAGTTCGGATTATCATGCGATAATCGGTCCGCCCGGAGTTTCAACTGGCGACTGCTCTCCTCGCCCGAGACATATAGGGTTTTCAAGCCTGTCAAGCCCAACACGGTTTGCAAGACCAAGGTGGATTTTCCGATTCCCGGCTCTCCCCCGATCAAGACCAAAGAGCCTTTTACCAAGCCTCCGCCGAGGACCCTGTTTAATTCATCATCTTTTAAATCGATACGGGCCTCCTCTTCCGTCGTTATATCACGCAATAACACCGGACGGATCTTATTGCCCTCCATAATACCGGGAACTGGCCGCTTCACGGCAGGCTCCTTCGTTACGATCTCCTCCACATAGGTGTTCCACTCCCCACAATTCGGGCATTTACCCAGCCATTTCGGGGAATCAGCGCCACAGTTAGAGCAGACATATACGGTTTTTGTTTTCGCCATTCTATCTTGAATTTGGCGTAAAGATACAAAAAACTACTTTTCCCCTACTACAACGATCTTCTTTCCGATACCGCAGCCCTTCTTAATTTCCGGACGACCTTTCTCCTTATACAAGAATCCGCGGAACATGCCGCCACTGTTATAAGGCATGGCGATATTTCCTAGTTTATCCACGGCGATCAAGCCGCCGTTGCCGGCGTTCGTATTCAATTCCGTATGGATGATATAATCCGCCGCTTTCTCTACGCTTTCCTTAAGGTATTTATAGCGGGCACACACATCGAACGCTACCGCATGACGGATAAAATACTCGCCATGCCCCGTACAGGAGACAGCGCAACTGTTATTATCCGCATACGTTCCCGCCCCGATCACGGGCGAATCACCGATACGCCCCCAACGTTTCTTGAACATACCGCCGGTACTGGTCCCGGCCGTTAAGTTTCCTTGTTTATCCAGAACGACACAGCCTACCGTACCGTTCTTCTTACTTTCTTGCTTTAACTTCTCGATCCACCCCATCGTCTTGGGCGTAGCGAAATACATATTGTCTTCTACCATTTCCAAGCCTTGTTCCTTGGCGAACTCCTCGGCACCAGCTCCGCTCAGCATGACATGCGGAGATTTTGCCTTTACGGCATAGGCGGCATTGATCGGATGCTTCACGTGTTTTAAGCCAGCTACAGCGCCTGCGCTTAAATCCTTGCCTTCCATGATGGAAGCGTCCAACTCAAAAGTTCCCTCCGCCGTACAGGTAGCACCAATTCCGGCGTTAAACAACGGATTTCCCTCGAAGTAATTGATTACGGCCATCACCGCTTCCGGCCCCTCGCCTCCCGCAGAAAGGACCTTATCTCCAATCATTAAAGCGGAGTCCAATGCGGCGTAATATTGAGCCGACTTAACCGGATCTTCCTCCAATCCGGCCATCGCCCCCGCACCACCATGTACCACGATTACATACTCCCGGTCTTGCGCAAAAGCAATGGATGACACCATCAAAGCCGTCAAGGCTATCATTTGTTTTAACATGCTATTATATTTAATCATTTATACAATGTTCAAAAATAGAACAAATATCTGAATTATCTTAGAGACATAGACTTATTTCCCGATTTTTATCCGTACATTTACCTCGAACGGTAATCTCTTAAATAATAACATTATGGAAGAATACATCGATTCTATCATAAGAGTGGGAAAGATATTGATCGGAAGCATAATGGTAGTGTTCGTACTCTGGTACATCGTAAAGGATATTGTCAAGGCTTATGGGAAAGATTCCCATGAGCCGGATTAAAAAAAGTGCCGTGGCGATATGACCACGGCACTTCTCTTTATTATATCATAGAGAGCTATTTCATTCGTTCGTATACCATACCGGTCCCGGCTGGCTGCCCATGACGAACTCCAATGTCGCCCCGCTCATGATTTGCTCGTGGGTGATATAACTCTTATCATAAGGTTGTCCGTTCAGCTTCACGGATTGGATATAAATATTCTCCGCAGAGACCTCTGGAGCCAAAACCGTAAAGGTCTTGCCATTACCTACATGCATCTTCACTTCCGGGAACAACGGGGAGCCGATCTCATATTGGCCACTGATCGGATCAACCGGGTAGAATCCCATGGCACTAAACACAAACCAAGCGGACATCTGCCCACAGTCCTCATTACCGCAAATACCGTCCGGGGCATTCAGATACAAATCATGTAATACCTGAGCCACGTATTTCTGGGTCTTCCAAGGCTGGCCGACCTTATTATATAAGTAGATCACATGATGGCTCGGCTCATTTCCATGCGCATATTGACCAATCATGCCTGTACTAAAGATAGGCAATTCCTCATCCGATTTGGGGACATAGGTAAACATACTATCCAATTTCTCGGCGAAACGTTCCTTACTTCCTACCAATCCGATCAAACCGTCCAGATCTTGCGGCACGGACCAGAAATATTGCCAACCATTGCTCTCGCAAATATCTTCCGTATAATCATCGGGGCTGAAATTAGCGGCAAAGTTTCCTTTCTCATCACGAGGCTGCATAAAGGAAGTTGCCGGATTGTACACATTATGATAATTCTGTGAACGTTTAAAGAATTCGTCGGCGATCTCTTTCTTACCCATCTTCTCGGCCATCTTAGCGATGCAATAATCATCGTAGGCATACTCCAAGGTCTTCGATAAAGACCAGTTCTCCCATTTTTTCGGATCGCTATAAGCCGGTACGTAGCCCAACTTCTTATAATCGCCGATACCCCGATAGTCATCCCGGTTGGCTGTCGCTATACAAGCCTCCAGCGCTTTCTCGGCATTGAAATCACCGATACCTTTCAGATAAGCGTCTACGATAACGGGCACCGCATGATAACCGATCATCATATTCGTTTCCCAGCCATAAAGGTTCCATAAAGGCAAAGCCCCGTTCTGCTCATAGAACTTCAAGAAACCCTTGATCATATCATTCGCCCGTTCCGGCTCCGTATACGTAAACAACGGATGGGAGGCACGGTAGGTATCCCATAAAGAGAAAGTAGAGTAATTCGTCCATCCGTCCGCTTTATGGATTTGCTGATCCGGGCCGTAATAAGAACCATCCACGTCGCTATAGATCGTCGGGGCGATCATGGAATGATACAAGGCCGTATAGAATTTCACCATATCGTCCGTATTCCGGCTTTTCACCTCAATCTTGGAAAGCTGTCGGTTCCAATTCGCGCTAGCCTGCGCTTGATAGTAATCGAAATCATCCTTCGGGGCTTCCGCACGCAAATTCTTTCCCGCTCCCTCCATGCTGACGCCAGAGATTCCGGTCGTGACAAGGATTTCCTCATCCTTCTTCGTATTGAAATCGAAACGGGCCACATAGGCCGTACCGATCCAACCTTTTTCCTTGGTCACGATAGAAGTCGTATCCATATGACAAGCCACGAAAGGCTTAGAGAAACGGGTCTCGAAATAAACATGCTGCAAGGGAGACCAGCCTTGGGATAGGCGGTATCCACGGATCGTCGTAGAGTCTACCACCTCGATCTTGGAATCCAAGGTAAAGTCCCAATTCATCGCCTTCTTCAAGTTCAAGAATACCGAAGCCTCGGCCTCCGGGAAGGTATACCGCTGGATACCGCAACGCTCGGTAGCCGTAAGCTCCACGTTAATGTTATAATCCTTCAGCAATACCCGGTAATATCCTGCGGAAGCCGCCTCGTCATTATGCGAGAACGTGGAGTAAATGCCTAACGGCGCAGGGGCCTCTTTATAAGGACGGGTCACGGGCATAAAAGAGATATCGTATAAATCGCCTGCCCCCGTACCGGAAAGGTGCGTATGGCTAAAGCCGGCGATCGTCGTATCCGGATAGAAATACCCCGAGATGCGATCCCAACCCGGCAAACCGTTATCCGGGCTCAATTGTACCATACCAAAAGGAACTTGGGCTCCCGGGTAGGTATTGCCGGTAAAATCCGTACCGATCATGGGGTTCACATACTGCGAGTAATCCGCCTCCTGTTTCTTTTCAGGCGTGCAGGCCACGAGTGCCAGCAAAGAGACCGCCAATATAGACATGTGCTTCATGTTATGCAATTCGTTTTGAGTTTGAGCAAACATACATAAATTATTTCGAAAGAGAAACAGTTTACGGGGAAAACTTTCTATTTTCATCGGGGTGAAAATCTTTTTTCATTATGATGAGAATCTTTTTTCATCAAGGAGAAAATCTTTTTTCATCAAGACGAGAATTCGGTGGAATCCTTTAACTTTGTACAAAAACTACGATAACATGGAAGATAAAACATCGACACTTCGTTTGATCTATCCCCAATGGCAAGGTGGGATCGTGAATCATTGGATGCCCGACCTTCCTGCGGACGACGCTTCCAGAGGGTATTACCTTGGTGCTCAATTACTCAATATCCTCGCTCCCCCAAGTCCCCAGAAAACCGTGGAAGTACCCATCTCACTAGATATAAAGGATAGGGAAACGGATCTAGGGGTCAGCGCCCGTAAGATTATTCTGAAACAAACAAAAGCGGCCCTTGAATTATTACATGAAAACACTCCGGAAAAGATCGTCACTTTAGGGGGCGAATGTTCGGTGAGTGTCGTACCCTTCACCTATCTGGCCGCTAAATACCCGGATGATATCGCAATTGTCTGGATAGACGCGCATCCGGATATAAACTTGCCGTATGACGAGTATAAGGGATATCATGCGATGGCCCTGACGGCCTGTCTAGGGATGGGTGATGAGGAGATTCTTCAATTATTACCGGGAAAGTTCAAGATCTCGAATAGTTTAATCGTAGGTTTACGCTCGTGGGACGAGGGTATGAAGGAACGGCAGAAAGAATTAGGTATAAAAGGTTTATCTCCGGAAGAAGTGGCGGCTGATAGCTCGCTTATCCTCGAATGGTTGAAAGGGACAGGTGCTTCCAAGGTTGTCATCCATCTCGATATAGATGTCATTGATCCAGCGGATATGATAGCCGGGGTCGGCATAGAACCGAACGGGATGAAAATAAACGAGGTAGTACGTGCCATCAATGACATTGCGTCCGAATACGATCTAGTAGGACTTACCGTCGCCGAACCTATGCCACGGATAGCGATTAAGCTTAGGAATATGTTGAGTCAATTACCACTGTTAAAAGCTTAAGCAATCAGATTGCCGTTCCGGTATTCTGATGGTGAGACTTTCAGCAATCGTTGCACGTAACGGCTGAAAAAAGACAAAGAAGAGAAATTCATATTGTCTGAGATTTCTTTCAATGTCAGGTTCTTGTCTGAAAGCAAGTGGGTAATCCGGGAGATGGTGAAACGGTCTATCCAGTAATTTGCTGTAAATCCGCTTGCTTTCTTACAAACTTCCGTAAGGTATTTAGGCGTAATGCAGAGCCGTGAAGCGTAATAGGATACTTCCCTGTGGTTTCGATAATCCCCCGCTTTTAGCAGATTTATAAATCGCTCCATCAACACGGCATTTTGTTCCGATACAGAGGGAGATTCATAAATTCGTGCATGGAAATCGTAAAGGTCGAGCACGAAAGTTTTAGCCAAACAACCGATTAGTTCGTCATGAAAACGATGCGTATGGTCCGTCAACCGCCTGCGGATAAGTTCAATATCTTCCATAAATATCCGCTGTTCTCGCTCTGTAAGCGACATGATCGGGTTACGGAGTAGTGTCAACTTTCCTATCACGTCATAATCATTTCGAGGGATATTCTTGAATGAAAAACTGTTCGAGATATAAAGTACCGTTACCTGAAAATCGTCGCTTATCTCTATCTTAGATATAAGTTCATTATGAGTAAATATAACGCAATCCCCTTTCCTCATCCGAAACCATTCGCCCGTCATCAGGAATGAAGCTTCACCCTCACGACAAAGCGCATGTGTACAATACCGGTCAAAACTCCCGGAAATCATATCATCGAGGTTGTCAGCAAATAGGATATCCGTATTCATAATCAGCTCTCTTGTTTACAGAGTAAAGATACAGAAAAACACGATATAAAAATAAAATCGAGACTCAACAACCGAAAAAAATGAAAATAGCACCGACTTTTATTTATCGTCATATCCGCTTATCAGACATAACTTTGCGACCACAATTTAAAATAACATTACGATGAACAAAACAGTAAAATTGAACAACGGCGTAGAAATGCCGATCTTGGGTTATGGTGTATATCAAATAGCCCCCGAGGAATGTGAACGTTGCGTATTGGATGCTATCAGCGTAGGCTATCGCTCCATCGACACGGCACAAGCGTACTATAACGAGGAAGGTGTAGGCAAAGCCATAAGTAAATGTGGCGTACCTCGCGATGAATTGTTCATCACCACAAAAATATGGGTGACCAACGCCGGAGAGGAGAAGGCGAAAGCCTCTATCAATGAGTCTCTGCGCAATTTACAGACCGAATATGTTGATCTTCTGCTCATTCACCAGCCTTTTGGCGACTATTATGGAACATACCGTGCCATGGAAGAGGCTTACCGTGCAGGAAAAGCCCGGGCCATCGGCGTAAGTAACTTTTACCCGGACCGTTTTATCGACCTAGCGGAACATGTAAAAATAAAACCCGCAGTGAATCAAGTGGAAACACACGTCTTCAATCAGCAAGTGAAAGCAGAGGAAATCATGCGGGAATATGGTACACAAATCATGTCATGGGCCTCTTTCGCAGAAGGGCGCAATAACTTTTTCACGAACGGGATATTGACGGGAATCGGACAGAAATATAATAAATCCGTGGCGCAAGTCGCCTTGCGCTTCCTCATCCAACGCAACATAGTCGTTATCCCCAAATCCACGCATAAAGAACGGATGGCAGAGAACTTCGACGTATTCAGTTTTGAACTTTCGGAACAGGACATGAATGAAATCGCGAAGTTAGACAAAGCCCAAAGCCTGTTTTTCTCACATTATGATCCGGAATTGGTACGGTTCATATTGAGCCTAGAGAAAAACAGATAAGCAAGGCCTACACAAAAAGAGGCGTAATCCGTTATGGATCACGCCTCTTTTATATTACATTATTATAACTTTCGGGATTTATTCCTCATTATTATCTTCCTCATCCTCATTCTCCTCGTCTTCTTCCTTTGGGGCTTTCTTCACGAAGAACGCACTCAACTCATACAAACCGTAGAGCGGTAAGAATACGATACTTAACGTAAACGGATCACTACTTGGAGTGATGAACGCCGCACCAACTAACAAGCCGACAACAGCATGCCGTCTGTATTTATGAAAGAACGAGCGGTTTAGCAACCCTATCTGAGATAATAGCCAAGATACCAATGGCATCTCAAATACGATTCCCATCATGAATATCAACATCAAGAAGTTATCCATGTAAGAATCAAGGGATACCTGTTCCGTAATGGCGGCACTCAACTCGTAAGTCGCCAAGAAACGTAGTGTCATCGGGAACACCAAGAAATAACCCACTGAGCATCCGATAAAGAACATTATCGTTCCGAACAAGAATACCCAACGTACATTTTTCTTCTCATTCTCGTAGAGAGCCGGACTTACGAACTTCCAGATCTCCCACATCAAATAGGGGAAAGTCAATAATAACGCCAGCCAGAAAGAACTTGTCATATGCGTGAAGAACTGGGAAGCCAGTTTGATATTGACAATGTTCACATGGAACGTATCATTACAAAAGTCCGGGAGAAAAGAAAAATGAGAACTAATCTTACACATTTCCCGATAGACGATGAAATCGGAGCTACACGGGGCCATCACGACATTATCGAACAGCCACGGCATTACCGAGAACCCGGCTATAGCAAAAACAAAGAGCGCTAAAACAGAACGAAATAAAGTCCAACGAAGTTCTTCTAGGTGATCCCAGAATGACATTTCTTCTTGTTGCATCTTCCTTTACTTCTTTTCCGTATCGTCTAATTTGATATCGTCTTCCAAACCTTTTACACCGTCCTTGAAATTCTTCACACCCTTACCGATACCTTTCATCAGCTCAGGAATTTTCTTACCACCGAAAAGTAACAACACAACAATGGCGATGATCACGATCTCGCCAGTACCTAAGTTTCCTAAAAATAGTAATTCATTCATGATATTATAATATTAGTCATTAATATTCTCGTTTCTATGGGGGCAAAGATACAATTTGTAATGAATAGTAGCCTCATTATTCCAAATTTATTACCTTTGCACCGTCTTAAAAAACTGAAATTAGAAAAAAATTAGAAAGATGAAAGCGTACGTATTTCCCGGTCAGGGGGCACAGTTCGTAGGTATGGGCAAAGACCTCTACGATAATAATCCTCTTGCTAAAGAGATGTTTGAGAAGGCTAACGAGATCCTTGGTTTCCGTATCACGGATTTAATGTTTGCCGGAACAGACGAGGATCTGAGACAAACCAAGGTTACTCAACCAGCGATCTTCTTACACTCTGTCATTCTCGCGAAAACATTAGGTGATCAATTCCAGCCGGATATGACCGCAGGTCACTCATTAGGAGAATTCTCTGCCTTGGTAGCTGCCGGAGCATTGTCTTTCGAGGACGGCTTGGTATTAGTTTCCAAACGTGCCATGGCTATGCAAAAGGCTTGCGAGGCAACTCCCTCTACAATGGCCGCCGTATTAGCCTTGCCGGACGCGACGGTTGAGGAAATTTGCGCAAGCATCAAGGACGAGGTAGTGGTTTGCGCTAACTATAATTGCCCGGGCCAATTGGTAATCTCCGGTTCTATCCCCGGTATCGATCAGGCTTGCGAGAAGTTATTGGCCGCAGGCGCTAAGCGTGCCTTGAAGTTGAAAGTAGGTGGAGCGTTCCATTCTCCATTGATGGAACCGGCTCGTACGGAGTTGGCTGCCGCTATCGAGGCTACGACGATCAATAAACCTTCTTGCCCGGTTTACCAGAACGTAAGCACGAAAGCCGAGACTTGCCCGGAAACAATTAAGGCTAACTTGATCGCACAGTTAACCGCCCCGGTACGTTGGACCCAAAGCGTACAAAACATGATTGCCGACGGTGCCACTCATTTCATCGAGTTAGGCCCGGGTGCCGTTCTTCAGGGATTGGTTAAAAAGATCAATAAGGAAATGACTACGGAAGGTATGCAATAATTTACCTTTCAATGTAATAGGATAAAAGTCCGAAAAGGATGGAGGGTGATTTCCCTCGTCTTTTCCGGACTTTTTTATATACGATGATGATTCGAAAAGATCTTGAATGCTAAACTAATCAAAGGCCAACGTTGTTTTATACTATAAACACAATTCAGAATATAGAAAATGGAAACAGTACAACAGAAAAATAGGATTATCCTACTTTGGCCGGATGGAGCGCCCACTAGTAATGGATTGGCCGGCGTAGAATTGGAAGATGCCCCGAATGCCATATCCAATATATCGAATCCTTCCCTATTGGTTTATCCGGCGACGAAGCCGAATGGCAAGGCGATCTTGATGTGTCCGGGTGGCGGACTTTCCAAGATTTCGATCGGACATGAGGGGCGTGATATGGCCGCATGGTTTAATGCGCAAGGTATTACTTATGCCGTATTGAAATACCGGATGCCGAACGGACATAGGGAAGTCCCTCTGGACGATGTTCGCCAAGGTCTCCGCATCCTCCGTAATTACTCGGAAGAGTGGAAGATTACGAAGGTCGGTGTCATGGGTGCCTCCATTGGCGGTTATATCGCCGGGCATGCCGCAATATTCGGGGTAGACGACGCACGTCCGGATTTCCAAATACTCCTTTATCCGGTTATCAGTATGCTACCTCATTTAACGCACCTTAAATCGAGGGAACGGCTATTAGGAGCGAATCCCACGCATGAGGAAGAGGAAGCTTTCTCTTTGGAATTGCACGTAAACTCACTGACGCCTCCCGCCTTTATAGCGTTGGCTTCGGATGACGAGGCGATTAGCCCGGAGAATAGCGTGCTTTATTATCTCGCTTTGCTAAAGAACAAGGTGTCCGCCTCCTTGCATATTTACCCAAAAGGCGGCCATAGTTTTGGGTTCAGGGACAGCTTTATCTTTAAGCATTTATGGACTGAGGAATTGGAGAAATGGTTAAGTATGATCGAATAAGAGACTCGGGTTAAAACCCGAAGTCTCCATGATCCTCGTCCGGTGCCTCCTCCTCCGTTCCTTTTATATAAATAAAGTCATCTCCCTTGCGAATGCAAGAAGAGGCCGGTATTTTCTCACTTAAACGTTTCAAGGCTTCTTGATCTTTCACGTAAATCAAGGCTTGATAATCATCGGTCTTCCTATCTCCGACGAACCAGACTCCCGTGAACGGGCAATCTTCCAGCAATTCAGCCAAAAACGTACTGGCACTTGAGACAGAGATTGGACCTCGCAAATATTTCACCGCACCCGAATAAGGGGAACGAATCCCAAGTATCTCCGGAATTTGAGGAGCCTCCTTACCATCCATCGGTAAATAAAGACGGATCAATTCGTCTACCGCATCCTTAGCGGCCGAGGAACCGGAAGGGAAAACCACCGATACATACTTATTCCCTACCACGGCTTGTAACTGATAGGGAGATAAACAATCAATACATCCCAAGACATCAGTCCGTTCGCATTTAAATATATGCAAAGAGTAAATACCAAACGCATCCTCGGGGCTAGGCATCTCGTAAATCTCTAGGGTATAATCCTCTCCTTTGTAAACGACATCTCTTGCCGTTAACCGGGAAACGCCATACTCCAAAAACTGCTCGGCCCCTCCATTCATGAAACCATAAAGCCCGGAACCGGTAAATACACGCTCCCGCTTTACCTGTACCCCATCCTGTGCCCATAACAGAACCGGAAAGCAAAGAAAGAGACAACAACGTATCAAACCTCTCATAAATCAATCTCCTTTAAATCCACTTTACTTCGGTCGGCAATCCCGAGCTTTATCTCTTCCGCCAATTCCAAGAAACGCCGACTACCGGGCTTTTCCTGTTTTTGTATCCCCTCCTCGATCCGCTTAGCGAGTACCATATCGAAACCGACACTATCCACGGCTACCGCATCCGAGCCGAGCAGCAACGCATTGTATTGGCAAATGAACTGGGGATTGGCCTCCGGGCCACCCTCAAAACAGCCTTTCAGCGCATCCACGATGTTCAATACCACCTTATCACGAAGAGGCGGGAAAGCACAAGCATAAGCGCAGGTCTCATGCCATAATTCTTTATGAAGCCTGCTCGTATTCGAGATAGCTCCGAACGCTAGGTTCTTCATGCAGGAAGTGATCGAGACTCCGGCGTTTTTCAATACAGGGATATTGATGATCTTAGTCACCATTTCCGTACAGATCTTAGAGAAATAAGACTCCTCTCCCGAGTTAATCATATAGGGCATCGTGTAGGCATCGTATTCCTCCACTATAGCCGCCCGGAAATATTGACTGCGGTCGATACGGTTCTCTCCGTAATACTTTCCATCGGCATCGATATAACTACCGTTCTCGTCTTGATATTCCGTTCCAAGTATACGGATACCGGGATAATTCTCCTCCGTAAAGCCGGACTCTTTTAAATCGACCTCACGACGGTCCCAAATAATAAGATTCTTCCGGGGAATGCCTGCTTCCTCCAATTGCTTGATAACGGATTGGGTGACCGCATGTGAAGTAGACAAGAGCTTTCCCGCTATCGGATTTACTTTCAAGCCAATGACATCTTCCGGCCCGACGAAGCGCAGCCAAGCCGCTTTCAGATCACTCTCGCCGGTCAGATATAACATTCCGGATTTAAGCATCTCGTAGGCTACGGCCTCAGATGGTTTACCATCCACGACACAATGGGCGGAATTCATCTTGACTACTTTTCCGGGATATTTACCCGGCATGGAATATTCGTTACGAGGAATAGCCAATGCCTGTTTCACATTGGTTTGGGGCTTCATTTTCTCCGAAGCCAAAGAAGAGGCCGCTTTCGCCACGGGAGTAAGCGCCGCCCCTACACCGCCTAAAGCGATAGATCGAAAGAAGTTACGTCTTTTCATGGGGATATAGGTTTACATTATATTCGTACCAAAGATAGTGAAATATATCCATAAAAAACGGTGCCACACAAGTAAATGCGTGACACCGAAAAAGTATATATAAAACAGACCAAGCAGGTTCGCTATTTAGCGTTCCACCAAAGTGGAGTAGTCGTCAAGTCCGGGCCGCCCAAAAGCTGGAGAGCTTGCGCATAACCCACTTGATTATTCGTTTGGATATTCGCCGGATAACGATAACGTTTCGGGTAGAAATCCCAACGGCATTCCTTAGAGGTAGCGACCGTCAAAGGAACTTGATTCAATGGGTTGTAATCCTTCTCTACCGCTTGGTTCTCGAAGAAAGGAAGACCTAAACGACGATGATCGCTCCAAGCCTCTTCCGGCAACCAAGGAACTTGCGCTATATATTTCTGGGTGATAATCTTCGTCAGAGCGTCATTATTATAAGCGCCATTCCGGTAGATCGAGTTATGGGGATATTCATACGTACGGCTTTTTACCTCCTTCGTATAGGGGTCCGTATAACGGATCGTATACGATTTCGCCTCTGTCGTATGGTCGAAAGCGACGGAAGTACCTACACGGTTGTATTTCTGAGACGATAGGTAATCGCCGACTTGACTCAATAAGCCATGATACTCAAAACTAGCCGTAACACCAGACTCATAATTGGATTTAGCCGTTCCCGGAACTTTCCAGCCTTTCACCGCAGCCTCCGCCAATAAGAAGTAACTTTCCCACGGGCCGAAGAAGACACGCTTATTGGTGCTCATTCGATATTGTTTCGACATAGAGGGATAATTATAATTCTTACCTGTCAGCTCACTTACCAGACCGGCTTTCACGTCCCATTCTCCGGCGACCCAAGTGCCCCACGTATATTTCGGATCGATCGTCAACATATTCTGGGTATTATCCGCCGGATTCTTCAAGTGAACCGGCTTCACCTCGCTGGCCGCACCGATATAATCGGAATAAACCACGCCATCATCCCAGCCTACTACACTAAACAACTTCGGGGCACGGGGATCTACGTATTGAGGTATACCGTCGAAATAAAAACCGGCGCACGGATCATTCGTTGTCAGCGGGAAGTGCTGGTTCAAATACAAACCTTGATACTCGTACGGATTCTTCAAATGACTTTTCAAGGAGTCCGGCAACGGAAATTCCTGTCCACCCAAACCAACTACCAAGTTCTTAAACGTCACGGACATCGCCTGCCCGTTCCAAGGACGAGACATCACGCTCGTCAGCTCATCCCAACCCTCTTTCTCCTGCACGGAAGCGATATCGGTTGGCTCGGAAATAAATGTCTTAGAGGCGGCATCCTCAAATTCCGCTTTCGCTAAGGCAGGATCGACAGCCGAGATACGCATCGCCAAACGCATACGCAAGGAGTTGGCGTACTTCTTCCATTTCGCAACATTTCCCGCATAGAAAGCATCCTCGTTAGCCATAGCGGACATATCCAAGGAGGGGTCCAACGCAGACTCAGCTTCCCGTAATTCTTTCAATATAAATTGATAGATAGCCTCTACACCATCGTACTCAGCCGGTACACCGGAGAAAGCGGCCAACGCAGGGATCGGCCCGAAACCGTCAGCTACTTCCGAGTTCAAGTAAGCACGCCAGATACGGGACATCTGGATTACGTTCTTATAATAGGGATAGGTATCCGCCTCCCCATTGGCAACCATCTGCTCTCCTAACTGGATCGCTTTGGTCACTTGATTCAGCCAACCTACGGCGTAATCATTACTCAAGTAGATCGTACTATAATCATTGTTATCCGTACCGATCGTAAAACCACTTCCCCTATTGAAACGGGAAGCACGGTCCCAGTACAAGATAAAGATACGCTCGGCTATCTCTGGGTTCATCTGGTCTCCCATGATAGAGGCATTCAGGAACCATTGGGGCTTCACCTTATCCTCTCCCACAAGATTCGGGTCCTCATTGATCTCCTGAAAATCATTACAGGAGGAAAGAAGAGCGGCCACCGATACCAGTCCGGTAAAAAGTATATTTCTTGTTTTCATCTTCATCATTTTTATCGTAATTCAAATTATCATGTATTCCATTAGAATCCCACGGTTACGTTAAACGTATAGGAACGACTGGTCGGCGCAGCTCCATTCTCGAATCCGGTAGCGTTGGTATTCGTGGCGGCAACGGACTCGGGGTCGATACCCGGCAAGTTATAATGGATCATCCAAACATTGTTACAAGTAGCGGATAGACGTACACGCTGGAAAGGCGTTTTCTTCAACATCTGTCGATTGAACTCGTAGCCAAAGGTGATATTACGCAAACGGACATTGGTGGCGCTATAGGTATAAACCTCTGGTAAACCATAATTTCCGGTAGACCCAATACGCTCCCAATAGTTCTGGGGAGTGACGGCGACCGTATTCTCCGCATAACCACTACCCTGTTGAACCACGGTATTCGGTACCACGAATTCGGCACGATCACCATTCACCACTGTTCCGGCGGCGTTACCCCGGGTATACAGGTTGGAGGCTGTCGCCGAATAGATGCTACCACCGATACGGAAGTCTATCAAGAAGCTCAGGTTAAAACCTTTATAAGAGAAATTATTGGTCCAACCCATCATCCAATCCGGACTCTGGTTTCCTACTTTCGACTTCTCGGTAGAGATCAAAGGCAAACCATCATCACCTACGACGATCTTTCCATAGTGAGGACTATTCTCATCGGTCACACGCATAAAGGTCTGCCCGTAGATCTCACCATAATAACCACCTACCGGAGCTACGATCTGGATAGCGTCGAACGTCTTTATATCATATAGATTCACGCCCTCGTATAATTCTTTGATCTTATTCCGGTTCAAGGAGAACTGCGCCGTAGAGCTCCAGCTCAATCCGGCGGGATTGTCTAGAATCGTACCGTTCAAGGAGATCTCCAAACCCTCGTTCTGAATGTTACCTGCGTTAATCTTACGGGAAGCATAGCCGGAGAACGGATCCATCGGTAAATCTAGTAACTGGCGGGTAGCGTTGGACTTATACCAAGCGGCATCCAAGCCTAACCGGTTATTGAAGAAACGGATATCGAAACCGGCTTCCCATGATTTAATCAACTCACTACGTACGTCCGAGTCGTAAAGTACCTTACCCGGTTTCGCTGTCGTATTCCCGTTGGGATCCTTGCCTACAGAGAAGAAGTTATATAATTGATACGGATCCAAATCGTTACCAACCTCGGCGAAGGAGGCACGTACCTTAGCGAAAGAGAACCAATCCGGCATACTTCCGCCAATCTTCGGCAACATATCGGAGATCACTGCGGAGAAGCTGACAGATGGATAGAAATAAGAGCGGTTGGCTTTCGACATCGTAGACGACCAATCGTTACGTGCCGTAACATCCAAGAACAGATAACCATCCCAGTTCAACTGCAACGACCCGTACAAGGAATTCATACGACGGCGGATCAACTCGGAAGTGACTGTCGGCTTATTCACGCCATTATTCAGCGAGAACAAGTTCGGCACCAACAACTCTCCGGCAGAAGCGTTCATCTTATTACGTTGCTGGAGCATCAAGTTACCACCGAAAGTAACGAAGCCTCCCAGCCGATCGATCAAGTTATCCTTCCGGGCCGTAGCCAAGAAACTGAAGTTATTCTCATAGAAGGTCTCCGATCCCTCGGTATACAGACCTCTCGGACTGGTATTACCACCGGCATATACTTTCTCGCTCTTCGTCGTGGTATAATAATCCGTACCACCTCTCAACTCAATATCGAACCAATCGGTCGGGGCATATTTCAAGGAGATATTTCCTAACAAACGGTTACGGGTATCCTCGTTCTGGCGATAACGGGTCACCCAATAAGGGTTCTCCTGCGGATTCTTGGAGGCGTCATACCAAATCATATTGCCTTGCTCATCCACGTCATCCTCAAACTCACGGATATTCAAGGAACGAGGCAGGTTATAGATCGTATTGAAAGCGTTCGAGGGATTCACGCCCTGAATCGGGCGGTTATGTGCGTTTTGATTGATATAATTCACCTTGGCATCTACTTTCCACTTTTCCGCCTCATCTAGGAAAGTAGTGGCACGCAAGGTAATATTCGTCTTGTTTAGTTTTGAGCGTGGGGTGATGCTAGCATCGTCGGAACGGTTTACGGAGGCGAATACCGCCGTACCCTTTATGTTCTGCTGGAAGCTGACACCCTCGTTAAAGGAGGTTCCGGTACGGAAAAAAGCGTCGATATTATCATATGTATGCAGAGGGATTTGGTTGCCTCTCCAATCGGTTACCATTTGTCCCGTGGCTTTCGGTCCCCAGCTAAGGCGGGATTGGTTATCGTAAACGCCCACGGAGCCTTGTCCGAAGTCGTTCTGTAAATCAGGTTTCAGGAAAATCGTCTCGGCGGTGATACCGGCGTTGATCGTAATACCGAGTCCCTCGTTCTTACGTCCGGACTTGGTAGTGATCAAGATCACGCCGTTACCGGCACGTGAGCCATAAAGGGCGGCGGCGGAAGCACCCTTCAAAACCGTCATGGACTCGATATCTTCCGGGTTGATATCCGAAAGGCCGTTACCCATGTCCGCTCCGGAGTTACCCCATACATCATCCACGCCACCGGTGAAGTTATCCATCGGGGTACCGTCTACGACGATCAAGGGCTGGTTGCTACCCGTCAATGAGTTATTACCACGAAGTACGATCTTAGAGGACCCTCCTACGCCATTGCTTGAACGGACGATCTGCAAACCGGAAACCTTACCGGAAAGGGAGTTCGCCAAGTTCGGCTCACGGGAGGCCAAGAGGTCATCCCCTTTCAACTCCTGCATGGCATAACCCAAGGCTTTCTTATCCCGTTTCATACCCAAGGCAGTCACCACCACCTCATCGAGTTTCTGGGTATCTTCCACGAGCTTAACCGTAATCTCGGGCTGGCCCGTATATGGGATGTCTTGCGAGGTATAGCCGATAAACGATATCTGTATGATATCGCCTTTCTTCACGTTATCCAAAGTAAAATGCCCGTCCAAGTCGGTCATGGTACCATTGGTAGTTCCTTTCACGATTACGGACGCCCCGGTAACGGGTCCTAAGGCATCCTCAACTATTCCCGACACCTTTGCGTTTTGCTGTGAAATGTCAACCCTCGGAATCCCGGACATAGGCGTGGCGTATAAGTTTCCCGAGAACCCAAGCGCCCCTACCAACAGGATTAAGCTGACTGGTCTGAATCTTTTCAACATAACTACTGTTTTTTGTTTATTTTTCTAGACAATGTTTTAGTTTTTGCGTCAACGAATGTCATTTATCCTGTATAAACATAAAAAGGGCAGATATGTTTTGAGTTTAACATATACAAGAGGTAACTGGTGAGGATACCGCAACTACTCTCTCCTTACAGACAAAACGAATAAGAGTTATCCTTACTAACATCCATAAAAAATTGATTTACAGAAACTTTTGCTAAAGGATAACCAAACCGTAAAAGAGGCAGGAAGCCGTTAGTTATTCACTTCAGAAGCCCCTAAAAGCTCCGGTTTACCATACAAACCATCACTACAAAAAAAGAAGGCATACCGACATTTACATCGATACGCCCTTTTCCTCGTAAGAATATTTATTCTCTATGATTTCCGAATCAGTTACAATACAAAGTTGTCAAAAGACAAGAAGTAGATATCTTTATTTTATATAAAGTCTAATAAGCATGAATAGTAATCGTCAGCACATCACCATTCTTGTCTGTGACACAAAAAACAGCCGAGTCCCCTTTACTTGCACCCTGTGTCCAAATTAATGCAAAACGTCCAGACCCACCGGGATTAAATTGAATATAGTCACTACCACTTATTTTTTGCCACAAGAAATCTCCAGTAGAAGGTTGAGTAAAACGAATTTCCACTGATTTCCCAGCTTCAATACCAATTGAAGTACTAGTTCTAGGTTCTCCATCCGCAAAAAGCGCTAGATTACCACTGTCTTTTACATAATAACCATCTATTTGGGCATTGCAAAAAACACTAATTGTTCCAAATAAAAACAATACCATTAATAACTTTCTCATAATCAGACAATTTATTAAGTTAACAAAAATAGCCCAAGGTGGAAGCATAATCCTTCACCTTGAGCTTTCATATAAATCAATGTTTAGCCCACCATAGCGGAGTAGAAATTAAATCAGCTCCACCCAATAGCTCAACAGCTTTCATATAACTATCCTTACTATTGATTTCCATATTCGCTGGATAGCGCAGACGTTCTTGATAGAATTCCCACTTACATTCCTTACAGTTAGCACGAGTAAGAGGCAACTCGTTACTAGAAACGTTATAATCTATCTCAACAGCTTGATTCTCAAAGAAAGGCAAACCTAAACGACGATGATCAGACCATGCCTCTAAAGGTAACCAAGGAACCTGTGCCAAGTATTTTTGCGAGATTATCTTTGTCAGCTTATCATTATTGACCGTACCATTCTTATAAATAGAATTTTTCGGATAAGCATAAGTAGTAGTCTTTTTCTCACCAGTATAACCATCTACATATTCAGCCGTATAAGACTTTGCTTCCGCCGTATGATCAAAAGCGACAGAAGTACCTACACGGTTATATTCCGTAGAACTCAAATAATCATTTAAGAACTCAGATACACCGTGATATTCAAAGCTAGCTGCTATACCAGCCTCATAATGAGATTTCGCACTACCAGACACGTTCCAACCATACAACGCAGCTTCAGCCAATAAGAACTCCGTCTCCCACGGCCCAAACCATACACGCTTATTCGTACTTTCACGATATATCTTGGATAAAGAAGGATAAGTCTTACTTGCTCCTGTCAATTCGCTGGTTAGCGCTGAGTATTTATCCCATTTTCCAGCAACCCAAGTATTCCAAGTATATTTCACGTTCAACTCCAAATATGTCTTATTGTTATCCTCAACATTTCCAGTAGCAGGATCCGCTAAACGAGCCTTATCAGCCAAACCGATATTAGAGAAATAAACAGTACCATCATCATATCCCGGAATATGAAACAACTTAGTAGCACGAGGATCAATCTTTGAAGGAAGAGCATCAAAGAAATAGCCTGCAGCCGGATCATTCGTAGAAACCGGCAAGTGTTTTTCTAATCGAAGGCCTAGATAAGTACGAGCATCTTTTAATACCACGTTCTCTTTTATCGCCGCAGGAACTTGGAAATCGATTCCCCCCAGACCAATCATCATATTATTAATGGTGACCGAAATGGGTTGGGCATTCCAAGGACGAGACATCACACCATCAAGATCAGTCCAACCGCCTTTTTCTTGCACCTGAGCAATTTCATCTTGCGTAGTAATAAAATTATTCGTCGAAGCGGCATCCTCAAAAGCAGCCTTTGCTTTAGCTTGATCTACAGCAGATAAACGCATAGCGTAGCGCAAGCGTAATGAGTTCGCATACTTTATCCATTTAGAGGCATCACCATCATAGAAAGCATCCGTTTTCTCTGATGTAATAGCGCTCATATCCGCATTTACATCTATCTTGCCAGCGGCATCTTTCAATTCAGAAATAATAAAATCATAAATATCTTCTATACTCTTATATTCTACGATACCATCAAAAGCGTTTGCCGGAGGCACAGGACCAAAGTTATCAGCCAATTCAGAGATGACATAAGCCCGCCAAATACGAGACATCTGTAGCAAATTGTTCTCATAAGGATACTCCGGATTGGCGGCACGTTCCGTACCAATTTTCACGGCCATATTAACATTGTTCAGCCATCCCACTCCATAATCAACGCCAAAGTAGTCCGTATTATAATCATTATAATTCGCACCTGTAGCTAAACCACTACGACGTTCAAAACGAGCCGCACTTTTCCATTGATACACGAACACACGCTCTGCGATATGCGGGTTCTGCTGTGCCCCCATGATTGATTTATTCAGTAGATAAGATACTTTGATCGCACTTTCATCTACGGCATTCGGGTCTTTATTTATTTCCTCAAAGTCGTTACATGCAGTAAATAAAACGGCTAATGAAGCTAACCCTATTATTGTTCTTTTTAATGTTTTCATACTTAAAATCATCTTTCTTATTAGAAACCAACTGTTACATTAAATGTGAAAGAGCGAGAAGTCGGAGCTGCCCCATTCTCAAAACCAGTAGCATTGGAATTTGTAGCCGAAATAGATTCCGGATCAATACCTTCCAAATGATTTACAATCATCCAAACGTTATTCGCCACGAATGATACACGTACTTTCTGTAATGGGGTTTTCTCTAACCATTTTTTCTCAAAATCATAACCAACGGTAATATTACGTAGACGAATATTAGTAGCATCATATAAAAATGCCTCACCCACACCGATATTACCTCCGGCAGCACGTCCCCAGTACAATTCAGGAGTAACAGCATTAGAATTTGCCGTATAACCACCATTTCCATCAGAAGTCACTGAATTCGGAACTACAAATTCCTCACGGGTTCCATTTATAACGGTACCTGCGGCATTACCTGCCTTGTACAAATTAGCAGTGGTCGCTGAGTAAATATTTCCACCAATACGAGCATCAATCAAAAAGCTCAAAGAAATATTTTTATAAGAGAACGAGTTAGTCCATCCCAACATACAATCAGGCTGTTGATTCCCCAGATAATAATCATCTGAAGTAACTAATGGTAAACCTTGAGCATCTACAATAATTTTACCAGCATGTTCCCCACTTTCAACACGTTGGAATTTTTTACCATAAATATCGCCATAATAACTACCCGTACGGGCTACAATCTTTAAATCATCAAAAGTCTTGATGCCATATTCATTTACTCCTTCATACAAATCTATGATTTTATTTTTATTGAAGGAAGCATTCAATGTTGTTTCCCAATTTAAGCCTCTAGGATTCTGCAAAATAGTACCATAAAGCATTAATTCCACACCTGAATTTTGAATATTACCTGCATTGATCTTACGTTTGGAATAACCAGAAAATGGATCCATTGCCAAATCTAGCAATTGGCGGGTAGCATTAGATTTGTACCAAGCCGCATCAATACCTAATCGATTATTGAAAAACTTCAAATCAATACCGGCTTCCCAAGATTTAATCAACTCTGAACGTACAGAAGAATCATATAAAGTAGTTCCTAGAGCTGCAGTTGGGTTACCATTTGGATCTTTATCAACCTTGAATACAGTATACAATTGATATGGATCAAGGTCATTACCTACTTCCGCATAAGAAGCACGAACCTTAGCGAAACTCATCCATTCCGGCATTGTACCGCCAACCTTTTCCACCATATCTGAAATAACACCAGATAAGCTAACCGAAGGATAAAAATAAGATTGGTTTTCTTTACTCATAGTGGAAGACCAGTCATTACGAGCCGTAATATCCATAAACAGCCAGCCATCCCAGTTCATTTGCAAAGAACCGTAAATAGAATTCATCTTGCGCTGTACATCCTCAGATGTATGCGTCATATTATTCTTGTCAGCGGCATTAGACATCGCAAATAGATTCGGGATCAATAAATCACCCGTACCAGCCTCTAATTTCTTACGGCGTTGCATCATCAAGTTTCCACCCACGGTCACAAAACCACCAAACTTGCTAAAAAGGTTATCTTTCTTAAAGGTAGTCAAGAAACTATAGTTGTTCTCATAAAAAGTCTCCGACTTCTCAGAGTAACGCCCTTTCGGATTCACATTACCACCAGAATATACCTTATTTGTAGTCGTAGTCGTATAATAGTCCGTACCGCCTTTTAGCTCGAGGTTCCACCAGTCCGTTATCTTATAAGAAAGAGAAATTGTACCTAACAAACGATTACGAGAGTCTTGATTCGTTCTATAATCTTTAATCCAATACGGATTTTCTTGGGGAGTACTCTCGGTATCCCACCAAATCATATTTCCATTTTCGTCCAAACAGTTCTCCAGATCCCTAATATCCAGCGATCGTGGTAAATTATAGATCGTACTAAAGGCATTCGATTGGTTAATACCTTGGATTGGACGATTCTTTGCGTTATTATTTAAATAGTTGGCTTTTGCATCTAATTTCCATCTTTTATCCGGACCGAACTCGCTTGTTCCACGCAAAGTAAGAGACGTTTTATTTAATGATGCACCCGGAACGATGCCCTTATCATCAGAGCGATTAATTGAGGCGAATACCGCCGTCCCATCATAGCTCTGCTGAAAAGATACACCTTCATTGAATGAAGTTCCTTTCTGGAAATAAGCATCTATATTATCATAAGTATACATCTGGACTTTCTGCCCATCCCAGCGATCAATTGTTACGGAACCATCGGCAACAGGCCCCCAGCTTGAACGGTCTTTCACATTATATATGCCATTTGTACCCTGACCATACGTATTCTGTAATTCTGGTTTCAAAAACATGCTTTCCACTGTAACTCCGGCATTTACAGTAATACCTAATCCACTTTGCTTTTTACCCGATTTCGTCGTAATCAAAATTACGCCATTACCTGCACGAGAACCATATAACGCGGCGGCTGAAGCTCCTTTCAACACGTTCATGGATTCGATATCTTCCGGGTTGATATCTGACAAACCATTACCCATATCCACGCCGCTATTACCCCAAGCATCATCAACTCCTCCAGTAAAGTTATCCATTGGAATACCATCGACAACAATCAACGGCTGATTAGATCCAGTTAATGAATTATTACCACGCAATACAATTTTTGAAGAACCGCCAGGGCCACTACTAGAACGAACTACCTGCAAACCCGATACTTTACCAGATAACGCATTCGCAATATTACTTTCCCGTGCATTTACAAGTTCGTCTCCTTTCAATTCTTGCGTAGCATATCCCAACGCTTTCTTCTCACGCTTGATACCCAAGGCCGTAACCACGACCTCATCCAATTTCTGGGTGTCTTCCGCTAATTTGATAACGCCTACCGGCTTACCGGTATACGTAAGCTCCATGGTGGAGTAACCAATGAATGAGATTTGGATTACATCACCATTCTTGACGCCATCCAAGGTGAAATTACCGTCCATATCGGTAATCGTTCCATTAGACGTTCCTTTCACGACAACAGACGCTCCGGTCACTGGGCCGAAATCATCTTCCACTGTACCTGTTACTTTCCCGTTTTGCTGGGAGATAGAGGTACCTTGCTCAACAGGTGCGATGTTGGCATACATGCTTCCCGAGAAGCATAACGCACCCGCACATAGAATTAAGCTGACAGGTTTAAAGTTTTTCAACATAACTGATGGTTTTATTGATAAATAATTAGACAATGTCTTGGCGAAACATTTGTCTTTTAAAATTATTCACATACATACACTCACTCCTGAGTTCTAGCGTAATTAAGTTCAAATAAAAAATGGGCTAACTATCGGAGTCCTACATGAACTTTTCTTAAGTAGAAGTTGTTTTATTTAGTTGGCGCCAAAATACCTAGCACATTTTATATCGGAGGCAAAGATATGAAATATTCATTACATTGTGTTATTATAATTAAATAAATCCTCCCTTATTTTTTATGTTTTACAATATAAAATTAGAAATATAAACGATTTTAAGTTAAAATCGACTTGAGTTCATGTAGAACTAAGTATCTGCGGTAAGATATGAAATTACAGTAATTCAAGCGTTTTTTCAGAATATAAAAGCAAGCCAGCTTCATCGGCAAAGTAAGTTAATTAAAATGCCAAAGTAAGTTAACTTACTTCGCCGATGAAGTTAACTTACTTTTATTAGATATCTTCTATTGAAAAAGACGTATAATCTCTAAAAATCTTTCTCATTCGCCATATACCACATATTAAGGAACGAGGCCTTCGTGATATTCACCACCTTGTCCCAATTAATCCGGTCGGCATGGTCGCTCGGTTGATGGTAATCCGGATGCCCGTCGGTATGATACCAGATAATAGGGATACCTATCTTTGCGAAGGAACCGTTATCACTCCCTCCTACCGGGTTATCCCACGGACGATAATCCGGTGCCAGATTCAAGTTGTATTTCTTGATATCGTTCTTCAGCCAATCGCCGAAAGCAGGGTGCGCCTCTGTATAGAAATAAACCACATGGGTAGGCTTCGCCTCGTTATTGTTACGGCCGATCATATCGAAATTCAAATATCCTTTCACGTTCTTTATCTCTGGAAAAGACTGAACGAAGGCTTTCGATCCGAGAAGCCCTTTCTCCTCGCCGTCCCAGAAAGCGAATATAACGGTTCGCTCCGGTTGCTGGCCCGTGGCAAGGAAAGCCCTCGCTATCTGCAAAACGGCAGAGACTCCGGAAGCGTTATCGTCCGCCCCGTTATAGATCTGGTCGCCATCCAGCATCGGGTCGATACCCAGATGGTCATAGTGAGCGCCGACGATCACGATCTCACTCGGGTTCTTGCCCTCTATCTTACCCAAGATATTATTCAAGGAAAGTTTCTGGAAAACACCGGTTTGCTTGATAGCCGCTATGGAATCCGGCTGCACCTGCCAGCGGGCCCCTCTCTTCTGGCGTTCCATATGGTAAGCCTCAAACGGATGGTAATAAGAGTCTCCTACAGGGTCGATACCCAATGATTTCAGGTTCGCCACGATATAATCGCCCGCTATACGGCCTCCACGGAAACCGGCCTCACGGCCCTCCAGATCATCATCGGCCAAGAAACCGATATGCGCCTCGGCGGTCGATCTATTTATCACGTCCAAACCTTTCTTCTCCGGACTTTCCGCCCAAAGAGCCGTACTTAATGCCAGCGACATTAAGAGTAATCCTGCTTTTTTCATCGTTTTTGTGTTCAAATGATTATTGTTTTAGCTTTTTCATCCACAAATATAAGTAATTTCCCTGATACGCGAAGGAGAAGGAAAGGAAAGGGCACAAAAAAAAGGCTCACCCGGCCGTATTGCCAAAGGTAATCCTCATTTCCTATCTCTCACCATTCCGTTTTGAACGGAGGTAAGAGATGACATCTAATTTATTTCTTACTTTAATTCTTTACTTAAAAAAGACGCGGTCTTTTAGTTCTTATCCGCATCTACACTCATTTCGCTCATAAGGCGACGGATCTCAGCGTTTAATCGCTGACTCATGGCACCATTGCCAGCTGACTGGTAACGATCTGCTTGATAACGCAACATCGCTAAAGCACGAAGGCTTTTCTCATTTTCTCTCATCATCATAATCTTTTTGTTTTACGCTTCCCACGCTTGGAAAGCCAGTTAATAAATAATCCTAAAACGATCTTTCTTTCTTAATTCGTTACAAAGATAACCATTTTATCCGAAACAATGTTGTAGAACATAATAAAATATTTCATTTTTTCGATTATTTATGACTTGTGCAAATAAGTCTAAATACGCCGGGGATTACTCCACCGGCGTTAATTCACCTGTAACAGAGTCTATTACAAACCCTCTTACCGTTATATCCGACGGAATCAGCGGATGATTCCGAATTTGCTCCACGGTCTCGTGCACGGAAGCCTCGGAGGTCTCGAATCCCCGCAACCACGACTCGAAGTTTATACCGCAATATCGGATCATATCTATTCGTTCCTGCGGAATTCCCCGCTCTTTCATCTTTTCGATCATCTCGGAGCTATTCATGTGCTTGGCTCCGCAATCGGTATGCCCGATTATCATTACCTCTACAACCCCAAGCTCGTAAATCGCCACCATCAAGCTCCGGATAACGCTTCCGAAGGGGTGGGATATGATCGCCCCTGCGTTCTTTATAATTTTCACGTCTCCATTCTTGATGCCCAAGGAGGCGGGTAGCAACTCGGTCAGCCGGGTATCCATGCAAGACACGATGGCGATCTTCTTATCGGGATATTTATTCGTGATATACTTCTCATACCCCTTGTTCTTTACGAACTCACGATTATAGCTTACCAATTCATCAATCATAGCGTTTGTGATTTAGCGTTATTAAACTGTTTATTTATATAACATCGAAATGTCTTAAAGCGTTCATGACACCATCGTCATCTACGGAGTCGGTCACGTAATCCGCCGCCTCTTTCACCTCGTCGCCGGCGTTACCCATGGCTACCCCGATCCCGGCGTGGCGAAGCATGGCCATATCGTTGCCTCCATCGCCAAAAGCCATCGTCTCGTGGAGCGAGATCCCGTAATACTCGATGATCTTATCGATCCCTACCGCCTTACTGCTCCCCTGCGGCACGACATCCGCAAATAGCGGGTTCCAGCGAGTAGCCTCGCAATGCGGCAAGACGGACATGATACGTTCTTCATGGCCGGGAGAGAAAAAGGCTATCAGCTGGTATACTTCCTTACCCCCGTTGCCACGCAAAGGACGCAAGGGAGGATGAGGGAAGTCTAGCATGTCGTAAAGCTGTCGCACAGAATCATCCACGTAGTTCTGGTAAATCCCATCTTCCTCCACCAAGGCGCACGGAAACGCCTCCTCATTCTCTTGATAGCGGATCAACGCCTCTATATCCTCCGACGGGATATTATGTTTATAGATAACCTTATCTTTTCCGGCCAAGCAATATCCACCGTTCAAGGTAACATAGCCATCGAACTCTTGCGTCCCGAGGTTATTGATAGATTGCAACTGGCGGCCGGTAGCGATGAAAACCTTGATTCCCTTTTCTCGCAACAGGTCCAAGACCCGGACTGTGGAGTCCGGTAGTTTATGCGTCTTGAAACTTACCAACGTACCGTCAATGTCAAAAAATACTGCCTTAATCATACTTATACCTATTATCTTCTTTTAATGACAAAGATACACTTTATTTGTTACATTTGTATTTTCATTTCCTTCATCAAATAATAGATATAGTTTTTTATGGAATACAGACAACTAGGAGGTTCCGGATTATACGTTCCGGCACTTTGTTTAGGTACGGCTACTTTTGGTGGCACGAATGGTTTTGAAGGTTGGGGGCATACCGAGGTGGAAGAGGCTACCCGTATGGTCAATCTTTGCTTGGACGCCGGGGTGAATCTATTCGATACGGCGGATGTCTACTCCAACGGTCTTTCCGAGGAAATCTTGGGAAAGGCGATCCACGGATTGAGGAATCGCCTCTTGATCTCCACGAAGGCGACTTTCAACCTAAGCCCGGAGAGCCGTAACGCCATCGGTTCTTCCCGTTTCCATCTGATACAGGCGTGCGAGGCGAGCCTAAGACGATTGAACACGGATCATATCGACATTTATCATATGCACGGTTTCGACGCGAATACCCCGGTAGAGGAGACACTCCGAGCCTTGGACGACTTGGTGACGAGCGGGAAGGTCCGTTATATCGCTTGCTCGAACTTCTCCGGCTGGCATTTAATGAAGTCGCTTTCCGTATCGGAGCGGTATGGATGGAGCCGGTACGTGGCCCAACAGGTTTATTACTCCTTGTTGAACCGGGAGTTTGAGTGGGAACTGATGCCGCTAGGCATCGACCAAAAGGTGGGCGCCATTATCTGGAGCCCTTTATCCGCCGGACGTCTGGGCGGGAAGTACCGCCGGAATAACCCGATCCCGACGGACGGGCGTGTCGCTCGCGGAGGAAGCCCGATACCCGACGAGGCTACTTCTTACGAACGCCTGTACGACATCGTGGAGGTATTGGAACAGGTAGCCGAGGAGACCGGGCATAGCGTAGCCCAATGCGCCTTGAACTGGTTATTGCAACGGCCTACCGTAAGCAGCCTTATCATAGGAGCCCGCACGGAAGAGCAGCTAAGGCAGAACCTAGAGGCCGTAGGCTGGAGCCTCAGCCCGGAGCAGGTGAAGCGCCTCGATATGGCAAGCCAGACGACCCCGATCTACCCGTATTGGCATCAAGCGCAGTTCCCGGAATTGAATTCTCAATTGAGGTTCTAGACGGAGGCTAGAGAAAGCGTATACACCTCGGGATGCGGATTGCACGAAAGCCCGCATCCCCTACCCCCCCATTTTCATTCCCTTAAACGTATCTTGGTTAAGACGTTTTTTATACTTTTGTAGTCTGTTACCAACTAAATCTATCGTATGAGGAAACATTTTCTACTTTTCTTGCTTTGTCTAGCCACGAACGCCAGCCTGACGGCCCAAGAGACCCTTCGGGAGAATAACGGGGAACCTACACTCGTGGAACGATTATCGAACGGAGAGATCAAGATCAATAGCGCCGAGATGAACTTCCAGCTTTTCACCTCGGCCAACGCTGAGTTTGTCGGGAACGAGCTAGACGGTATGAACTTCAAGCTGAACCGTGTCCGGCTGGAGATCAAGGGGGACGTGGGCAAGTGGCTGGGGTATCATTACCGGCAGTCGTTCAACAAATACTCCGATCCCTATTCGCTCGACAACCTCTCCTCCTCGCTCGAGCTGGCTTACGTGAACCTGAAGGCACGGCATAATCTCAATTTCACGATCGGCAAGCAATTCGTTAATTTCGGGGGATACGAGTATTACGTCAATTCCATCCGGGTACGAGAGTTTAGCGAGTTCAATAATTTACTGACCGCCTACCAAGCCGGTATCTCGGGCAACTGGCAAGTCAACCCGGACCACGAGCTTTGTTTCCAGATCGTGAATAACCGCAACGGTAACGATGAGGACATCTACCCTACCGGACTTCCCGAGGGTACCGCCAAGGCCAAGATACCCTTTATGTACACGGTCAACTGGAATAGCTATTATCTGGACAAGGCCTTGCAACTGCGTTATGCCACCGCCGTCGGACAGCAGACCCGCAAGCGCTACTCCTACTATTTCACCTGTGGCAATACCTATGAGAAAGGCCCGTTGCTAACGTACCTCGACGTTATGTACACCCGCCAAGGGATCGACCAGCATGGGGTCGTCAGCCGTCTGCCCGGAACGCCTCATACCGCCATGAACACCGAATACCTATCGATTATCGGCGACGTGGATTACCGTGTCCACCCCCAATGGAACGTTTACGTGAAAGGGGCGTACGAGACCGCCCGGGTGTATAAGAGCAACGGTGATTTCCGGAAAGGGATGTACCGCCGTTCGTGGAACGCGCAGAGTAGCGTGGAATTCTTCCCCTTCAAGCAACTCGACCTTTTCGTATTCGTCCTATACACCTACCGGGGCGTTATCCTAGAGAAAGCCGCCACGCGAATGGGAGCCATAGAGCCGGATACACACCGCATATCGCTGGGGCTGGTCTATTCGATCCCGGTCTTCTGACAAACCGCGCATACGGTAGCGCAGGCTTGCAGATATGGTAGTACAAGCTTGTAGATACGTTAGTACATACTTGTAGATACGTTCGTGCAAACTTGCAGATACGTTCGTGCAAACTTGTGGATACGTTCGTGCAAACTTGTGGATACGTTAGTACGGACTTGTAGATACGGTAGCGCGGGCTGACACATAAGGAAGTACAGGCCGACACATACGGTAGTACAGGTCCGTATTGCCTTATGTGCAGCTTCCCCCATCCACCCCATAAAAAAAGCGGTGCCTTCCGTTTCCGGAGACACCGCCCTCATTCTATAATAAAAGACCTGTTATATTAAGCCTCTACATCCCAATTCTCGGCAGCCATACGTTTGTAGCTACGCAGACGCCATTTAGCGTTCTCCTCGGCGGCGGCAAACAACTCAGCGGCCTCAGCCGGATATTGTTTAGCTACGGAAGCGAAACGAACCTCACCCTTCAAGAAGTCTTGGAACTTGCTCCAATCCGGCTCCTTGCTATCCAAGGTGAACGGATTCTTGCCCTCTGCCTCCAAAGCCGGGTTGTAACGCCACAAGTGCCAGTAACCGCATGCTACGGCTTCTTTCTCCTCAGCTTGCGACTTACCCATACCCTTCTTCAAACCGTGGTTGATACAAGGAGCGTAAGCGATGATCAAGGAAGGACCGTCGTAAGCCTCGGCCTCGCGGATCGCCTTCAATGTCTGGGCTTGGTCGGCACCCATAGCGATCTGAGCCACATATACGTAACCGTAAGTAGTAGCCATCAAGCCTAGGTCTTTCTTACGTACCCTCTTACCGGAAGCGGCGAACTTAGCGATAGCGCCCACCGGAGTAGCCTTCGAGGACTGACCACCCGTGTTAGAGTAAACCTCGGTATCCAATACCATGATATTTACGTTCTTGCCGGAAGCGATCACGTGATCCAAACCACCGTAACCGATATCGTAAGAAGCACCGTCACCACCGATAATCCATTGAGAACGTTTTACCAAGAAGTGAGACAATTCCTTGATCTGAGCGCAAACCGGACAACCCTCCTTGATGCCTTGCTCAACGAATGCCATGATTTGCGGAGCCAATTCCTTCGTCTTCTCGGCGTCGTTCTGGTTAGCGATCCAAGCGGCGGCTATTTCCTTGGCCTCAGCCGGAGCATGCTCGCCCACGGTGATCTGTTGCAACAAGCCTTCCAAACGTTTACGCATCTTCTCGTTCGCCAATTCCATACCCAAGCCGAACTCGCAGAAGTCCTCGAACAAAGAGTTTGCCCAAGCAGGACCTTGACCCTTCTCGTTCGTTGTATAAGGAGTGGAAGGAACAGAACCGGAGTAGATAGAAGAACATCCGGTAGCGTTAGCCACCATCTCGCGGTCGCCGAACAACTGGGTGATCAACTTCACGTACGGAGTCTCGCCACAACCGGAGCAAGCGCCTGAGAATTCAAACAACGGAGTAGCGAACTGTGAGTTCTTCACGTTAGACTTCACGTCTACCAAGTTTTGCTTAGAAGAAACGTTAGCTACGCAGTAGTTCCAGTTATCGGCCTCAGCCAACTGGCCTTCCAGCGGAACCATAGACAATGCCTTGTTGCCCTTGAATCCCGGACAGATATCGGCGCAGTTACCGCAACCCAGGCAGTCGAGAACGTCTACCTGCATACGGAACTTCATACCCTTCATAGCGGCCGGAGCCTTCACGTCCAACATAGCGAAGCTAGCGCCCTTCTGCTCCTCGTCGTTCAATACGAACGGACGGATAGAAGCGTGAGGACAAACGTAAGCGCATTGGTTACACTGGATACAGTTCGCCTCATTCCAAACCGGAACGAAAGCGGCCACGCCACGTTTCTCGTATTTAGCGGTTCCTTGCGCCCAAGTACCATCCTCGATGCCCTTGAATGCGGAAACCTTCAATAAGTCGCCATCCTGAGCGTTGATCGGACGAACTACCTCGTTGATGAAAGCGGGATCGTTGTTTACGACAGCCTCATCATCCGGAAGGTTAGCCCAAGCGGGATCAACCGTCAATTGGTTGTACTCGCCACCCCGGTCTACAGCCGCGTAGTTCTTGTTAACCACGTCCTCGCCCTTCTTACCGTAAGACTTAACGATGAATTTCTTCATCTGCTCGATAGCCAAGTCTACAGGGATAACACCCGTGATACGGAAGAAAGCGGACTGGAGGATCGTATTGGTACGGTTACCTAAACCGATCTCCAAGGCGATCTGTGTAGCATTGATATAATATACAGTGATATTCTTCTGAGCGAAGTAACGTTTTACCTTATTAGGCAAGTGCTTAGCCAACTCCTCAGCGCCCCAAACGGTATTCAACAAGAAGGTACCGTTCTCACGCAAACCACGAGTCACGTCGTACATGCGCAAATAAGCCTGAACGTGGCAAGCCACGAAGTTCGGGGTATTCACCAAATAAGTAGAACGGATCGGATGATCACCGAAACGTAAGTGAGAACAAGTGAAACCACCGGATTTCTTAGAGTCGTAAGAGAAATAAGCCTGACAGTATTTATCCGTGTTATCACCGATAATCTTCACCGAGTTCTTGTTAGCGCCTACCGTACCGTCGGCACCCAAACCGTAGAACTTAGCCTCGAACATACCCTCACCGCCCAAGGCGATCTCTTCCTTCTGAGGCAGAGAAGTGAAAGTAACGTCATCCACGATACCGATCGTGAACTGGTTCTTCGGCATCGGCAACGCCAAGTTCTCGAATACGGACAGGATCTGAGCCGGAGTCGTATCCTTAGAACCCAGACCATAACGGCCACCTACGATAACCGGAGCGTCCTCCTGACCATAGAAGCAGTCTTTTACGTCCAGATACAACGGCTCACCGTTAGCACCCGGCTCTTTCGTGCGATCCAATACGGCGATACGCTTAGCGGTCTTAGGCACGGCAGCCAAGAAATGCTTAGCGGAGAACGGACGATACAAGTGAACGGATACCAAACCTACCTTCTCGCCCTTAGCAATCAAGTGATCGATAGCCTCACGAGCGGCCTCCGTAACAGAACCCATGGCGATGATCACGCGCTCAGCGTCCTCAGCTCCGTAATAATCGAACAAACCGTATTTACGGCCTGTGATCTTGGAAACCTCGTTCATATATTCTTCTACGATAGCGGGAACTGCCTCGTAGTACGTGTTGGAAGATTCTCTGTGTTGGAAGAAATGATCCGGGTTCTCGGCCATACCGCGAGCGACCGGTCTCTCCGGGTTCAAGGCACGGGCACGGAACTCAGCCAAGGCCTTCTGGTCGATAAGCGGAGCCAAGTCCTCATTCTCCAAAGCCTCGATCTTCTGGATCTCGTGAGAGGTACGGAAACCGTCGAAGAAGTTCACGAACGGCACACGAGACTTGATCGTAGCCAAGTGAGCGACACCGGCCAAGTCCATAACCTCCTGTACGGAACCCTCGGCCAACATGGCGAAACCTGTCTGACGGGCAGACATCACGTCTTGATGGTCACCGAAGATACACAACGCATGAGAAGCCAATGTACGAGCGGATACGTGGAAAACGCAAGGAAGCAATTCACCGGCGATCTTGTACATATTAGGGATCATAAGCAACAAACCTTGAGAAGCAGTGTAGGTTGTTGTCAAGGCACCAGCTTGCAATGAACCGTGAACAGCACCTGCGGCACCACCCTCTGATTGCATTTCCTGTACCATTACAGTCTCGCCGAAAATATTCTTACGTCCGGCTGCAGCCCATTCATCTACATATTCAGCCATTGTAGACGACGGAGTGATGGGGTAAATCGCGGCTACCTCGCTGAACATATACGAGATATGAGCAGCGGCCTGATTACCATCACAGGTTAAAAATTTCTTCTGTTTTGTCATAGACCTATAAAACTATTAGTATTAAAAAATATCCTTACTTAATATAAAAAACCGAACAACCAAAGCGGGATCATGTTCCCCTCCCCGATCTCGGTCTTATCGACAGCATAGTACATATCCGGATTGTTCTTCACTTTCATGTTTTCCTCGATCCGGAAATTATACATCGTATTCACCAGAAAGTGGGCGTTCTTGATTCCTTCATTCAGCTTATTGTCTTTCAATAGTTGGTTATAAAAGAACGACTCACGCACCGCCCCGGCATTTACCTCCATCGGACGGATGGGGTACATCAGGTTCGAGTTATACATATATACCTTGGAGGGTTTCTTCGGAAAGGATTCGCCCACCGGATACAGCATATTCATCAAACGGGCATCTGTCAAATACTTGATATAGTTCATCACGGTGGCCCGGGATGTCTCGATATCCTTGCTCAACTGACTCACGTTTGGGGTACAAGGAGCGCTCGTAGCCAATAAGTAGAGTAGTTTGCGTAGCTTTGGCAGGTAGCTTTGTTCGATTTGTTTTATGTATAACACGTCCACCTCTAGCATCATGTTCATGGTCTTCAGCAGGTTCTCGGAGAAGTTGCGCTTTTCCAAGAAGAACGGATAAAAACCATGATGTAGATAATCTTGGAAATAAGCCATCGGCCTTACGACCGAGCAAATACGTTTGGCGATTTCCTGATGATTCTCTAATACCTCATCGAACGTGTACGCGGGAAACTGGTTCCCCGACATCAAGTTCAAGAACTCACGGAACGAGAACCCCCTGAGGTTATACGATACCACCTTGCCGGACAGGTCCGGATTCTCCTCTTTCAGACGCATCACCGACGAGCCGGAGAAAACGATCTTCAAGTCCTCGAAATTATCATAGCAATACCGCAACTCTCTCGACCAGTTGGAATACTTAAATACTTGGTCTATCAACAACACCTTTCCGCCTTTAGCCCGAAACTCGGCGGCGAAATCAACGAGTGTACGCTCCGTAAAATAGAAATGATTTAAATTAATGTATAAGCATTCCTTATTATCGGCACCAAAATATTCACGGGCATAGTCTAACAAGAAAGTGGTCTTTCCGACTCCTCGCGAACCTTTAACACCGATCAACCGATCCTCCCAATTGATCTCATCCATCAATCCCCTTCGTACCGGAGAATACAGATGCTCTACCAGATATTTATGTGTTTTAAAGAATGCTTCCACCTACATAATTGGTAATTGAAAATTTGGAATTACCGATGCAAAGATAAACATCTTTTCTCATTTGCAATGCGGAGATTGCAATTTTATTGCAAAAAGTAAAGTTCAAACTAACAATTGCCTATCAACGTATTCTGTCTCGTAAAGACGGAGCGCACTCCAGTCCTTACGAAACAAAAGATATTATTCAATGATCGAGATCCATCCGTAAGTATCCGGCTCGTCACCATACTGGATGGCACGTAGCTTATGATATAGTTTCTCGCAAACAGGACCCGGTTTGCCGTCTTTGGCGATAACAAAAGATTTGTTCTCATCCAAATCGTCGATTTGTGAGATCGGGGCGATAACCGCGGCGGTACCACACTCGGCAGCCTCGTCGAACGTAGCGATCTCCTCGAAAGGAACCGGACGACGCTCTACCGTCAAGCCCATATCCTCGGCCAATTGCTGCAAGCTCTTGTTCGTGATCGAGGGCAAGATCGAGTGGGATTGCGGAGTGATATAGCTATTGCCACGGATTCCGAAGAAGTTAGCCGGACCGCACTCATCCAGATATTTCTTTTCTTTCGGATCCAGATACAATACGGCGGCGTATCCCTTGGAATGAGCGATCTCGCCAGCTACCAAGCTAGCGGCATAGTTACCACCGACCTTGATCGTACCTGTCCCGTTAGGAGCCGCACGGTCATACTCACGAAGCACGCACACCTTCGAGGGCTGGAATCCACCCTTGAAATACGGACCTACCGGAGTGACAAATATCATAAACATATATTCGGGAGCCGGCTTCACACCCACCTGAGCGCCCAAGCCGATCATCAACGGACGAATATATAAAGCGGCACCGCTCTCATAAGGAGGAACAAAACGCTCGTTCAATTTCACGACCTTACGTACAGCTTCCTCGAACATCTCTACAGGCAACTCAGCCATCTTGATACCCCGGCTGGAAGATTGCATACGTTTAGCGTTCTCATCCATACGGAATACACGGATCTTACCGTCTTTTCCACGGAAGGCCTTCAAACCCTCGAAAGACTCTTGTCCGTAATGCAAGCAAGTAGCGGCCATGTGAATATTGATAATCTCGGATGAAGAAACTTCCAACTCACCCCATTTGCCGTCACGATAGTAGCATCTTACATTGTAGTCTGTCTTGATATAACCAAATCCCAGCTCAGACCAATTTAAATTTTCCATATCTATACAATTTGCTGTAATTAGTTTAAAATTAACAAATTACACTGTTAATAATATCGCTCAAAAGCAAAAACGCCCATAGCCGTCGCTATGGGAGATTTTGTGTACCGCAAATATACGCTAATTTATATATAGTTCGGCCTATAAACTAAAAAAAGCAAACGGAAGGCCACGGCTTTTTCATTTAACATTTCGTTAAAGTGGGGTTTCTTGTAAATTTTAACATGCGCTTTTGTTTTCGGTGGAAGGATTCCGGAAAACACGTACGACCTTTCCGGAAAACACGTACGACTTTTTCCAAAAACATGTACGTGTTTTCGCAGAAAGATTATCCTGTTTTTTAATTACTGATTATCAGATTCTTATACACAATTTTCTCTCGTAAACTTATTGTGCGGAATTTCACTTGAGATTCATGCATTCCGGCCTGCCGAAACGGATGGGTAAATGAAAGAGCCGTGGCCTGGATATATACAAATAGCGGATTAAAATCTATGTTACCAAGATTTTTGCTACATTCGCGTCAAAAATAATTAAAATATGAAAGTCATTGATCTGATAAGGGATAGTAAGAGTACCGCTTTTTCTTTCGAGATATTACCGCCGCTGAAAGGTAACAGTATCCAGAAGGTGTATAATGTAATTGACAAGTTGAAGGAATTCGACCCTAAATACATAAATATCACCTCCCACCATAGCGAGTTCGTCTATAAAACCTTACCAGACGGAAGTTTCCAGAAAGTAAACATCCGTAAACGTCCGGGCTCCGTAGCGATCGCTTCGGCTATCCAGAATAAATACGGTATTCCTGCCGTACCCCATATTATATGTAAAGGCTTTACGAAAGACGAGACGGAATACGCTTTGATCGATTTGAACTTCCTTGGCGTAAACAACCTCTTAATATTAAGGGGAGATATAAAGACCTTAGAGGCCTCCCAGCAAAACCCGGAGTTATATCACGACCACGCGACTGACTTGCAACAGCAGGTAAATCATTTCAACGAAGGTATCGCACTAGACGGTTCCAAGATAGACGGTATAGAGACTCCCTTCTCGTACGGCATGGCTTGCTATCCGGAGAAGCACGAGGAAGCGCCCAATATGGAATCTGATATCCATTACTTAAAGGAGAAAGTGAAAAATGGCGCTGAATATCTGGTAACCCAGATGTTTTTCGATAATGAAAAATATTATGCGTTCGTGGATCGTTGCCGTGCGGAAGGTATCACGGTTCCCATCATCCCCGGTATCAAACCGATCGTTTTCAAGAACCAATTAACGGTTCTTCCGAAGATATTCCGTGCGGATATCCCAGAGCCTTTCGCGACAGAATTACGTAAATGTAAAGATGATGCGGAAGCGAAAGAGGTGGGTGTGGAATGGTGTATACAGCAGTGCAAGGATCTGATCGCTCATGGCGTACCGAGCTTACATTTCTACACAATGATGGCCTCGGATAGCGTTTACAAAATAGCAAAAGAAATTTATTGAGATACAATAGGGGTTTTTCCACGCTGAGTTGTCTAATAGAAGTACACGATTGAACAATCATGTACTAAGTATGGTTATTTTTAAAATTCTAAGGTAATGAAATACATATTCTTTATTGGACTTGACTTGTTATTGTATCCGTTTTTAGTTTTACTCTATATATGTCAATTGATATTTACAAAACCCCGCGCCTTTTGATATCTGAATACTTTTCCGTAACTTCGTTCCTTATTCTATAGAAAAGGAAATATCTCATGTATTTTAAAGATATCATCGGGCAAGAGGAAGTAAAGGAACGGTTGAGGCAATCGGCTCGGACAGGGATCGTACCCCATGCGCAGTTATTCACGGAGCAAGGGGGGGCCGGGGCGTTTCCGCTGGCTTTGGCTTACGCCCGTTATCTGAATTGTACGAACCGGACGGAGACGGACGCTTGCGGACGTTGCCCGTCATGCCTTAAATATGACGAATTGGCACATCCCGATTTGCATTTCGTATTCCCGATCGTAGCCAAGAAAGAGAAAAAGAAAGAGGTCTGCGATGATTATCTCAGTGAATGGCGTGGGTTCCTCAAAGAACATCCCTATTTCAATATGGATGAATGGCTGGATTATATCGAGGCCGGAAACTCACAAGCGATCATCTATTCCAAGGAAAGCGATGAGATTATCCATAAACTGAGCCTAAAGATTTATGAGGCGGAATATCGTATCCTGATGGTTTGGTTGCCGGAGAAACTACATCCTACTTGCGCCAACAAGCTTCTGAAAATTATAGAGGAGCCTCCTATGAAAACGGTTATCCTTATGGTATCCGAGACACCGGACCTTATCCTCGGGACCATCCAATCCCGTGCGCAACGCATCCACATCCGTCCCATTGAGACCGATGCGATCATGAATGCCATGGTATCCCGTTTCGGACTTTCATCCGATGACGCTAAACACGTCGCTCACCTCTCCTCCGGAAGTTTCATCAAGGCGATGGAGGCGATTAGCTTGGGCGAGGAAAATAAATTCTTTCTGGAGCAATTCAAGGCCATGATGCGAAACTCATGGGCACGAAACGTAAAAGGCATGAAAGCGATGGCGGACGTCATGGCAGGGATCGGACGGGAACGACAGAAAAACTTCCTCTCCTATTGTCAGCATTTGATCCGGGAGAACTTCATGTACCGGTTCCAATCGCCGGAACTTAATTATATGAATCTGGACGAGGCTAGCTTCTCCGTTAAGTTCTCCCCTTTCGTCAACGAGCGAAACGTGATCGATTTGATGGAAGAATTGGCGAAAGCGGAACGCCATATCACACAGAACGTGAATGCCAAGATGGTCTTTTTTGATTTATCCTTACGAATTACCGTACTAATCAAAAGATAAGTCTTCAGATTTTCTTGTTACGCCAATTTCCTTTCCATAGATAGAAGAAAGAAGAAAGGATCATGATATTATATACATACTCCGTAGTCCAGCAAACCGCCACGTCCGCACGCAACCATACGGCGACATACAATATATATAATACGTACACGAATATGCTAGCCATATCGATTTCCAGCGCACGGCGGGTATTGCCTGTCCCCGATACGCTAAAGAAATAAATAAAACCGGGAACGGCGAAAAGATAAGAGGACAGCATCACCCACAGCGAGGGGATCGAGCTAGCGATCAGATCCGGGTTATCCGTATAAATACGCAATACGGTAGACGGGAACATAGCGATCAAGATACCGATCGGTAGCACGAACGCATAGCATAGCCCGATCATCCTCCGGCAAAGCGGAAGCACCCGGTCCGACTCCCCGGCGCCGATCAAGTTACTTACCAGCGAGCTGTTCGTGGAGGCGAAAGCATTCACGAACATAAACAGGAACGAGGAGATGCTACGTACCACATTCGTAATCGCCAACGGCCGCTCGCCCAGATGCTCCATAGCGATGAAGAAGATAAACCATCCCCCAAAAGCGATCCCGTGCTGGATCATCACCCAGATAGAGACGCTCAATATTTGTCCCAGCATCCTGAAATCCACTCTCGTAAAACGAAACAGACCGTATTTCTTATAGTCTACCTTCTTCCACGTATAAATCACGAAGAACATTACGGAGACAGCTTCCGAGATCGAGGAAGCGATAGCGGCACCCGCTATCCCCAAGACGGGGAAACCGAACTTACCGAATATCAAGATATAGTTCAAGACCACGTTGGTAAGCACCATCACCACCGAATTGGCCGTCAAGATCTTCGTATTCGTCGTACTCACGTAAAACGCACGGAACATCACCGCTATAAAAGAGAAGAAGAACCCGTACACCCGCCAGTCCAGATAGCTCATCGTCGCTCGATACACCTCTTCTGAGCCGATCATCCGGTGGAGCAGATAGGGTGTAAGCAGATTAGAGGCCGTAAACAACACCGCCGCCAGCAGAAAAAGGAATAGCCCGCCTTGCGTGAAAACCTCGCCGATCCGCTTATACTCCCCCTCACCATTACGACGTGCCATCAGCACCTGAGCGCCTACACTGAAACCAAAGCCCAGCATATAAATCACGAGATAATAGACTCCTGCCAAGGCGGAGGCACCTAGCTCAACCTCGCCGACACGTCCCAGATAAGCGGTGTCCGTCAATCCGATCATATGCTCCATGAGCAAGCTGATTAATACCGGATACGTGATCTTTAAAATTTGTTTGTTCGTATATCGCATGATGAATCTTAAATAAAAGGGAGGTAAAGGTAGTAATAAGATGCCAGTCACACAATATTACCCCATGCGATCCGTTTCTTATCATATTACATTATTATACGAAGAGATATGGTTACAAAACTCATCATGGCCTGCATTTTGTCCGCTACGCTATTGAGCTGCAACGGGCAAAACACAAATACGATCAACTACGCTACCGTCGAACCCCTGCATATCAATCGTTTTGACAAGGATTTATTCCGGCTGATCGATACGGGAGATACCACCTTGCAACCCGAACTAATCAAACAATACCCGGAAATGCTGGATATCATCGGGAAAGGCATATTAAACCTGCAAACCATCGAGACTCCCGGCTTCTTCGAGAAAATGCGGAATTATTACTCGGAGCCTACCTTGAAAGGCTTGTATCGTGACGCTATCACCCAATATGATTCCGTGGAGGATATCGAGAAATCCTTGGGGTACGGATTCGCCTATCTAAAGGAGAATTTCCCCTCGATGCAGATCCCCGCTATCTATATGCATGTATCTGGTTTCAACCAGAACGTATTGGTAGGCGATAGCCTGCTTTCCCTTTCCATCGATAAGTATATGGGAAAGGACTATCCCTTGTATCAGGATTTCTTCTATGACTCCCAGAAATTGAAAATGCAACGTGGACTTGTAGTCCCGGATTATCTGGCGGGTTGGCTCATGTCCGAATATCCTTTCGCGGGAAAAGAGAACGTATTGCTGGACCGGATGATTTACGAGGGAAAAATCAAATACCTGCTCTCGCAAGCCTTAGGCGTTCCCGATGCCGCCGAGCTAATGGGATACACCGAACAGGCCTACAACTGGTGCAAGGACAACGAAGGAACAATCTGGAAAGCAATCATCGAGCGCAAGCATCTTTATACCCCGGATCAACTGACGACTTCCCAATATTTCGAGGATACCCCGACCATTTTCCCCGGGAACGACGCTCCCGGGAATATCGGGACTTGGATAGGCTGGCAGATCATCAACCAGTACATAAAGGAGACGGGATCTACCCCGGAGGCGTTGATGCAAAACAACGACGCCCAAGAAATCCTAACCGCCTCAAAGTACAAACCCCTATAAACAGGAAAACCGCCCTATTCTCACGAACAAGACGGATAACCTAATCTAACTTAATTCTAATACCATGAAAAACACTATATCTTAATAACAAGGCTTTTAAAAAAAGGTTCAATGGAATGAGATTTTAAACCTCTTATTTACCTTGGTTGTTGTAACAGGAAACGAAAACAAGGTGAGTCCGATGGATAATGATCTCTTAGATATAACAAAATTGAGGCGCTGGCGGATCTGGAAATTGAAACTTATTGACGCCAGGCTTTATTTTGTAAGCATTTTCGTGGGATTGCTGACCGGGTTGGTAGCGGTACCTTATCACTATCTGCTCCAGCAGTTATTCAATAGCCGGAAACTTTTTTTCGACGGTCATTACCCTTGGTATTTCCATGTCTTGTTCTTCTTCACGCTATGGGGTATATTGCTTTGTGTGAATTGGATGGTCAAGAAGATGCCGCTGATTACCGGTGGGGGCATTCCCCAGACACGGGCGGTTATCAATGGCAGGATCACTTATAAGAACCCGTTGACACAATTAATCGCCAAGTTCACGGGAGGGATATTAGCAATCAGCGCCGGCCTGTCCCTTGGTCGTGAGGGGCCGTGCGTACAGATCGGATCTTACGTGGGGAATATCATTTCCAAATGGGGACACGTATTGGCTGGAGAGCGCAAGCAACTTTTGGCCGCCGGCGCAGGTGCCGGATTGGCCGCCGCTTTCGCCGCTCCCCTCGCTTCCTCACTTTTGGTGATCGAGTCCATCGAACGGTTCGACGCTCCCAAGACCGCCATTACCACCTTGCTGGCAGGGGTCGTGGCGGGAGGCGTAGCGAGCTTGATTTTTCCCTTCAACCCCTACTCGCAGATTAGCGCTATTGCCCCGCAGGCTACTTTTATAGATCAACTGAAGTTGTTCTTATTTCTGGCCGTGGTTATTTCCGTCTTCGGGAAAATTTACTCGATGTTTACCCTTTGGTGCAAGGATTTCTTTACCAGACTGAAGCATCCTCCTTATATGAAGATGTTGTACCTGCTTATCATAGCGTATACGATCTCATTGACGGAGATCGACTTGACAGGAGGAGGCGAGCAATTCCTTATCATGCAAGCGATGCATGGATATCACCCCATTTTATGGATAGCGGCGATGATGCTCATCCACTTGATATTCACGTCTCTCTCTTTCTCCTCCGGACTGCCGGGAGGGAATTTCATCCCTACACTAGTTACCGGGGGATTGTTCGGGCAGATCATCGCCTTATTATTGGTGAAGTATGGTTTCATTGAGACGGAGAGCATCAGCTATATCATGTTAATCAGCATGGTAGGTTTCTTGGTGGCGGTAGTCCGGACACCACTGACGGGTATCGTCTTGATTACGGAGATAACCGGGCATCTGGATGTATTCTACCCCTCTATCATTGTCGGCGGGCTTACGTATTACTTCACGGAAATGCTACAGATAAAGCCCTTTAACGTGGTTCTCTATGACGAGATGATCTCGACTCCAGCCTTCCGTACCGAAGGGCGTTCCAGCCTGTTCGTCGAGATCATGACAGGTGCCTATTTCGACGGGAAGGAGGTAGATCACCTCACCCTCCCCCAACGTTGTATCATCAAGACTATTCACCGGGATCGCAAGGACTTGGCTCCTGCTGGACAGACCCTTATCCCCGGCGATCAGGTAGAGATCGAGATCGATTCGCAGGATATCGAGAAGCTGTATGAGCCGCTGGTTAGCATGGCGAACATCTATTAATCGCTGATCTGCCAATCGCCTCGAAAAGAAATGCCACACCAAGAATCCCCCGGTGTGGCACATTTACAAAACGCTACATTATCAGAAGTTATATTGAGCGGAAACATTAAGTCGATTGGCGTGGCGGGTCATATCGTTGAAATCGGTACGCCAACCTTTCAAGTACTCGGCGCCGACTTGCAGATTGGCGTTCACGTTCCAGAAAATGTTGGCTACCAAGTATTGACCGTAGCGGTATTGATCCGACGGAGTAACCGGGTAATCATTCTCGCTGTATAAACGAGTCTGGCTATAGGTACTGGAGACAAATACCTTCGGCGTGATATTATACTGCAAGCCAGCATACCAACCCATCATCGGAAGCACTTGCATCTTGCCTTTGGCCTCGGGGTCCGGAACCAGATCCACGTCCAGATTACTGATATCATTCAAGAACTGGCTGATACCCCGGCCGTAAGTAGCCTGACCGTAGAAGTTCAGCTTGCTCGTCACATTGAACGTAGAGGCGGCAAACACGCCCCAGCCGGCCTTAGACTCGGCCCGTTGCGCCACCAAGTTCTCGTACGTCATATTACGTACGATACCAGCTACACGGATATGGCTGCTCTTATTCCAAGCGTATTGGATATAGGCAGGGAAGTTCGGCATACGTTGGTTACTGATATTCACGCTTTGGTTCGTGATGCCATCCACCACTGGCATCTCGATACCTACACCCGCTTTCCATCCCTTACCGAAAGCACGCTCATAGCGTAACAGGGTGGCACGGCTGAAAACCTGTCCGGCAGGCCCCGCATAATCGATCGAGGGCGGAAGAGCGGCCAGATCCATGAAGGTACTATAATCGTAACCCATCGTGAAACCAAGGAAAGACACATAGGCGTTCTGGAGCTCGAAGACCTTGCTGCCTCCCCGGAAGTTACCCGCCGTATACACGACGAAATCCCCGAGGTGTTTGGTACGACCCACTAATTTCAAGAATATCGTACTGGTAGTAGCGTCCATCTGGAACTGGTTACGGACGTAGTTCTGCCCACCATTCGGGATCATGGACGGATAAAAATCGACATCATCCGAGATCCCGCCGAAATCATACTCCGCCGTAGCCTTCACGTAACCGCCGATACCCAAGGCGAAACGTCCCTTACGATCGGTCAATACGAAGCGGGGGGCTTTCGGGTCGTGGAAACGAGGGCTCTGCGTCTCATTCATTATCCTCACGATTTCATCACCTGCCTTGTCTTGGCTGACAAGGACTATCGAATTTGGCGCATCATCCTCGATGACCACCTTTTGAGCCTTAGCGGGAGCCGATAAGAATCCCATACCTAGCAGTAATACTGCTCCTTGTACAAATAGTCTCATAAATGTGTTTTGTTTAGATTAATTACCTACCTTGAACAAGGCTATAAAGAAAAGGTTCTGATTTTAACAACCCTACGAGCACTTTTTCCACCCTATTGCCCGTTCAAAAAATATTCATATATTTGCGGAATATATTATTTGGGATGAGAAGATTTTTATTGTTCATACTCGCTGTTCTTTACCTCGGGGTTTCCTCTGGGTTTGCGCTGAATTACCATTATTGTATGGGTAAGTTGGCGGAGGTGAGCTTGCTGTATCTTGACACTTGTCCCAGTTGCGGTGAGGCGGGCACGTCCCATAAGTGCTGCTCTACCGAGACGGAATATGTTAAGTTATCCGTCGATCAGGATGTGGCGAATACGCTCGTGCAATTGTCCGCTCCTGTCGCTGTAGTTTTGTTGTTCGATCTACTCGACTCCTATAAGATCGCCGGGCGAGACGAGACAACACGTTCCAATCCCTTTATTAATCCACCCAAGGAGAATAGCGCTATCCCGTTATTCGTCCATCATTGTACTTTTTTGATTTAGCGGTATAGGCTTCCTTTTTAAAAGGCGATTTACGTCTGTTTACGCACGAGTACCGGCGTAATCTATTGCGAGTACTGGAGTAATCCACCGCAAGTACTGGAGTAATCCATTGCAAATACTGGAGTAATCCATTGCGAGTACTGGCGTAAAACATCACGAGTACTCATGTGATCGCTTGCCTTCAAAGACGAACAAATAAGCGTTCTCATATGTTTTCAAATCATAAAAGCTCATTCAAATGTTAAATAGAATCATTCGTTACTTCCTTGAGAACAGGGTGGTAACCTTACTTTTACTAGTGCTGATTATCGTATGGGGCATTTCCACGTCCCCCTTCAATTGGCACGGAGGGATCATTCCCCGGAATCCGATTCCGGTAGACGCCATCCCCGATATCGGCGATAACCAGCAGATTGTGGCCACGGAATGGATGGGCCGCTCGCCGAAGGATATACAAGACCAGATCACCTATCCGCTGACCACCTCTCTTTTAGGTATCCCGGGAGTGAAGACGATCCGTAGTTCCTCCATGTTCGGGATGTCCTTCATATACATTATCTTCGATGACGATATAGAGTTCTACTGGAGCCGTTCCCGTATATTGGAGAAGCTGAACTCCCTGCCTCTGGGAACCTTGCCGGAAGGCGTACAGCCTACCTTGGGACCGGACGCTACCGCCCTCGGGCAGATCTATTGGTATACGCTGGAAGGACGGGACCCCAAGACCGGTAAACCTACCGGAGGCTGGAACGCCGAGGAGTTGCGTACGATACAGGATTTCTACGTCAAGTACACCTTATCCTCCGCCGAGGGGGTATCCGAGGTTGCCTCGGCGGGCGGCTTCGTGAAGGAGTACCAGATCGAGTTGAACCCGGATGCCATGTATGCCTTCAACGTCTCCGTGATGGATATCATGAGCGCCATCAAGAAGAACAACCTCGATATCGGCGCCGAGACGATGGAGATCAACAAGGTGGAGTACCTGATCCGGGGCTTGGGGTATATCAAGAATGTAAAAGATATAGAGAATGCCGTCATCACCGTTCGGGAAGGCGTACCGGTTCGCATATCGGACGTGGCGTTCGTGAATATCGGTCCCGGAACCCGACGGGGAGGGCTGGACAAGGAGGGTGTGGAGGCCGTGGGCGGAGTGGTAGTAGCCCGCTATGGCTCCAACCCCTTGGAGGTTATCAATAACGTAAAGGCGAAGATCAAGGAGATGGAGCCGGGATTGCCCCAAAAGGTACTGGCGGACGGGACGGTCTCCAAGGTAACCGTCGTGCCGTTCTACGACCGTACGGGGCTTATCAAGGAGACGATCGGGACGTTGGAGACCGCCCTTTCCCACGAGATATTGATCTGCGTGATCGTCATCATCGTGCTGGTACTCAATCTGAGGGCCTCTATCGTTATCGCCAGCATGCTACCGATAGCGGTGCTCGCCACGTTCATCATCATGCGTTATACGGGGGTAGCGGCTAATATCGTGGCTTTATCGGGTATAGCGATCGCCATTGGCGTGATGGTGGATGTAGGGGTCGTCTTCGTGGAAAGTATCATCCGTTACCGGGAGATGCCCGAGAACAGGCATATACAGGGGGGAAAGGCGTTTGTCAACCTTATTTATAAGGCGGTAAGCGAGGTGTCCGGGGCAATCAGCACAGCGATGATCACGACGATCGTCAGCTTCCTCCCCGTCTTCACCATGGAGGCGCAGGAAGGGAAGATGTTCTCGCCTTTGGCCTATACCAAGACGTATGCTTTGGCTTCCGCCTTCGTGCTGGGATTGATCTTGCTTCCTTCCCTATCGTATTGGTTGTTCTCGATAAAGATCCATTCAAGGCTGATACGGAAAATACTGAATTGCCTGTTGATCGTGGCCGGAATCGCCTTACTTATTATTTATGGAAGTATTCCGGCTATCGGGCTAACGGCAGTCGGGGTGAATAATCTATTGTCCGGTTATTGGAAGAAGCCTCAAATGAGCACTTATATCAATATCGGTATCACCCTCTTTGTCACGATCTATTACCTATCCGAGGAATGGTTGCCGATGGGGCCGCAAAAAGGGATGCTCCCCAATATATTGTTCGTGGCGGGTTGCGTAGCCATCATCCTAAGCATCCTGTGGCTGCTCGTTATGTATTATGAGAGGATATTGCGCTGGTGCTTGGATAACCGCTGGAAATTCATGTTGATTCCGGGAGCTACCATCGTATTCGGTTTCTGGATATGGAGAGGCATCGGACAGGAGTTTATGCCTAGCCTGAACGAAGGTTCTTTCCTACTGATGCCGACTAGCATGCCGCATTCCGGTATCGAGCAAAACCTTGATTATATAGAGGCGCTCGACAAACGGCTGGCCTCTATCCCCGAGGTGGAGACCGCCATCGGTAAATGGGGCCGTGTAAACTCCGCCCTCGATCCAGCGCCGGTACAGATGTTCGAGAATACGATCAACTACCGTCCGGAATATATCCTGAATGAGGACGGGAAAAGGGAACGTTTCAAGGTAAACCGGCAAGGGGAGTATCTCCTAAAAGATGGAGGCGTATATAACCCCAAAGACGGTTTCCGGCTGATTCCCTCAGACAGCCTGATCCCAGACGCTAAAGGCGATTACTTCCGCCAATGGCGACCGGAGATCAAGAACACGAACGATATCTGGCAACAGATCGTGAACGTCACCCATCTTCCGGGATTGACTTCCGCCCCGAAGCTGCAGCCTATCGAGGCCCGTCTCGTCATGTTATCCACCGGTATGCGTGCCCCGATGGGTATCAAGGTGTATGGCCCGGATCTGGAGACGATCGAGAAAGCCGGAAAGGCGATCGAGAAGGCATTGAAAGAGGTACCCTCCGTTATCCCCTCTTCCGTATTTTACGACCGTGCGGTAGGCGCCCCTTATCTGGAGATCGAACTGAACCGTGAGAATATGGCCCGTTACGGCGTAAACGTGGAGGACTTGCAAGAGATATTAAGTGCCGCTGTCGGTGGCATGGTACTGACCCGCACCGTGGAAGGCAGGGAACGTTTCCCGGTGCGCCTACGCTACGCTCGTGAGCTTCGAGATAATCCAGAGGCGCTAGGTATGATCCTCGTACCGACCGCCACTGGGGCGCAAGTCCCGCTTAAAGAGCTTGCCGATATCAACTATACCCGTGGAGCGCAGATGATCCAAAGCGAGAACACTTTCTTGGTAGGCTACGTCATCTTCGACAAACTGGCGGGGAAGGCGGAAGTGGATGTCGTGAAAGAGGCTTCCCGCATCCTTGAGCAACAAATAAAGGAGGGAGGGTTGAACCTTGATCCCGGCGTATCCTATAAGTTCGCCGGCAATTACGAGCAGCAGGAGCGTGCCACCAGCCGGCTGATGATCGTCGTTCCCCTCGCCTTGTTGATCGTCCTGCTGGTTCTATACTTTCAATTCAAGACGGTCACTGCCTCACTGATCCATTTCTCCGGGGTGTTCGTGGCCTTCGCCGGAGGTTTTATCTTGCTATGGCTTTACGGACAGGATTGGTTCATGAACTTCTCCATCGCCGGAGAGAATATGCGGGATCTTTTCCAGATGCACACGATCAATCTGAGCGTGGCAGTCTGGGTCGGTTTCATCGCCTTGTTCGGTGTGGCTACGGATGATGGGGTATTGATGGGAACCTACATCCATCATGTATTCCTCGAGCGAGACCCCCGCACCAAGCACGATATCCGGGAAGCGGTAGTAGCCGCCGGACTGAAACGGGTACGCCCTGCGGCCATGACTACAGCCACTACCCTGATCGCTTTGCTCCCCGTACTTACCTCTACCGGTAAGGGGGCGGATATCATGGTACCGATGGCTATCCCTACGTTCGGAGGAATGCTGATCCAGAGTATGACCATGTTTGTCGTTCCCGTCCTGCAATGCTGGTGGCGGGAGAACGCTATAAAGAAAGAACAAAAGAATAAAATTCAAGAGGAGGTAACGACTTATGAGATATAAAAGAATCAGATCAATCATCATGGCAGGTGTACTGGGGATGCTAAACGTCCTTTTCGCTTACTCCCAGCCGGCCGATAGTTTAGGCTATTATCTGGAACTGGCGGCACGTAACAATCCGCAGATCAACGCCGACTTCTCCCTGTATAAGGCATCTTTGGAGAAAGTCCCGCAAGCCGGAGCCTATCCGGACCCGGAACTGGAGATCGGTTTCTTCCTGAAACCGATGGAGATCTTGTCCGGAAAGCAAATAGCGGATTTCACCTTGATGCAAATGTTCCCTTGGTTCGGTACCCGGAAGGCGGCCCGCAACGAGGCGACCGAGATGGCCCGGATGGCTTACGAACAATTCCGTAACAGTCGCAACAACCTGTATTACGAGGTGAAGAGTCAATGGTACCAGCTTTGCAATATCAGCGAGCAATATAAAAATACGCAGGCGAACCTTCGTCTGCTAGACCAGTTGGAACAGTTGGCATTGAACCGCTTCTCCGCTCCGTCGGCGAAGGCGGGCGGTTCCTCCGTCCTACCCTCCCCCGTATCTTCTGCTCCATCGACTCCTCCCGCCGTATCCGGTGGAGGTATGTCGGGTATGGGAGGCAGTAGCATGGGAAGCCCTACGGTACAAAGCACGGGAGCATCCGGTAGTACGATGTCCGGAATGTCCGGCGGTAGCCCTATGGGTGGAGGCTCTATGGGAAGTGGCAACTCTATGGGCGGAATGTCGGACGTACTGCGAATCCAGATGGAGAAGGTAGAACTGGAGAATACGCTAGCCTCCTTGTTATCGCAACGGAAAACGGCCGAGGCTGCTTTTAATACGTTGCTCAATCAGTCGCTAGCTACCCCGATTTCCGTCCCCGACTCGTTGGAACGGCTTCCTCTCTCATGGAGTGAGTCGATGGCTCTTGACAACGTCATCTCCAACAACCCCATGCTTACCATGCTGGAGGCGGAAGGAAACGCTTACCGAGCCAAGGCGGAGATGGACAAGAAAATGAGTTACCCCATGCTAGGTATCGGCCTCCAGTATTCCTTGATCGGGAAGAAACCAGAGGATATGTCTATGGGCTCTATGTCCGGTATGAACGGAAAGGATATGTTCATGCCCATGCTAAAGATCAGCCTTCCTATCTTCCGTAAGAAATATAACGCACAGCAACGGGAAAGCAAGCATTATTGGAAATCCAGCGAGTTGAAGTACGAGAACACGATGAACCAACTGCAAGCCGAGTATATCCGTATTACCCAGCAATTGGAAGATGCCGCACGGAAAATCGATTTGTACCAGAAACAATACGATCTATCGTTGGCCACCTACCAACTGATCGTCCGGGAATTCTCGACAGGAAGTACGACCTTGACCGACGTGATCCAAGTGGAGCGACAAATGTTGGACTATCACTTGAAGAAAAGCGAAGCGATAGCGGAATATAATACCCAAATCGCCGGAATCGAAAAATTAATATCCACCTCTGTAAACGAATAAGAAAATGAAAAATATAAATGAAACCGTAAAATCCAAGTACCTGATATATATCCTGTTCCTAGCGGGCGGCCTCTTGTTGGGCTGGCTTCTGTTCCATAACTCCGATACCGACAGCCATACGTCACAAGCGAGCGAGACCGGCACGGAAGTTCACGACCCTACGCATGGCCACGACCTCCAACAGAACGAGGCCGGCGAGTGGACTTGTTCCATGCATCCCCAAATTCGCCAAGACAAGCCGGGTAAATGCCCTATCTGCGCCATGGATTTGATCCCCGTACGTAAGAGCTCCTTCTCCGACAAGGCCATCGATCCCAACGCCATTCAGCTTTCGGAAGAAGCAGCAGCCTTAGCGGACGTACAAACCTCCAAGGTATCCCGCCAGAATCCGGTCAAGCAAGTCCGTTTATACGGCAAGATCGTACCGGACGAGCGTAGCCTGCAATCTCAAACAGCCCATGTAAGCGGACGCATCGAGAGCTTGAACGTTGATTTCACGGGTGAGACGGTGCGTGCCGGACAGACCCTCGCTACCCTCTACTCCCCAGAGCTTTTCACCGCCCAGCAAGAATTGTTGGAAGCGATCCGCATGGGACAATCTCAATTGATACAGGCCGCCCGTGAAAAACTATATTTATGGAAGATGACAGATGCCCAGATCGCCGCTATCGAGAAGTCCGGCTCTATCTCCCCGGTTGTAGAGATCAAGTCGAACACGAGCGGTATCGTCCTGTCCAAGCGGGTAAGCCAAGGTGATTATGTATCCCAAGGAGCTATCCTTTTCGACGTGGCGAACCTCACGAAGGTATGGGCCTTGTTCGACGCTTTCGAGGTGGATCTCCCTTTCCTTAGCAAAGGTGATCCGGTGGAATTTACCTTGCAAGCGCTACCCGGCAAGAAGTTCTCGGGTAAGATCTCTTTCATCGACCCGATCTTGAACACGACGACCCGTACCGCCAAGGTCCGTGTAGAGGTACCGAACGCCTCTTTGGAGCTCAAGCCCGAGATGTACGCCACGGCAAACGTAAGCGCCCCGCTCCGCAACTATAAGAACGAGATCGTCGTACCGCAAACCGCTGTGCTCTGGACGGGTAAACGTGCTATCGTGTACGTAAAGCAACCGGATACGAATACCCCCGCTTTCTTGATGCGTGAAGTGGAGCTAGGCCCTTCCCTTGGTAACTCTTATGTTATCTTGAATGGCTTGCGAGAAGGTGAGGAAATCGTAACCAACGGAGTCTTCGCCATAGACGCCAGCGCACAGCTGGAGGGAAAAACTTCCATGATGAATAACGGCGACGAGCCCGCCAAGCCTATGATTGGGCATGAGGGGCATATGATGCATGCGCAAAGCGCCACGGGGGTAGCCTCCGAGCATGCCATGTTCGGTGTCAAAGGCTCTTGCGATATGTGCAAGGAACGTATCGAGAAAGCGGCAAAAGAGGTAAATGGTGTGTTATCCGCTCATTGGGACAAAGATACCCAGATGATCCATCTCCAGTACGATCCCCAAAAGACCTCCCCGAAAGCGATCAGCAAGGCGATCGCTAAAGTAGGCCATGACACGGATATGGATAAGGCGGATAAAGCCGTATATGATAAGCTACCGGCTTGTTGCCACTATAGATAAAGTATTGGACATTCGGGGGTGTGTCAAAAGTGTGAACATGGCACGCAGATAACGCTGATTGAGCAGATGACCGCAGATTTATGATATGAAAATCAATATATTATCTGCGTAAATCTGCTAAATCTGCGTGCCATAATACCAACTTTTAACACACCCTCCTTATTAGTAAAGATTCCAACGAAAAGAAGCGACTGCTTTAGCGGGAACCTCGTAGGTAAACGAACGTTCGCCGCTGTTTACCGTTATATTTTTAGTCCCGTCCGTATTATTTAGTAATACGAGCGCTTCCGTTCCATCTAAATTCTCGAAGGCGGAATACATAATCCCATCAGCCGTATACCCTTTAGAGCCGATCCGTACTGCCCCCGGTTTCACCACAGAGGATAAATGACCGATAATATAATAATGAGAATTCCGGGTAATCGTCTTATAATCCGAGCGATCGATATCCACGGCACCATAACAAGTCTGGCAACCACCCTCTCGGTTCGGTCCCCGCTCGTTGTCCAGCATCAAGTTCCATACGATAACTGCCTTACACCAGTTATTCACCGTACCCAAGGCCGTCTCCTCCATATCTTCCATCAAGCGTTTCTCTAAGTTACGTCCATCATTCCACATGCCGATAGAAGTTTCCGTAAATATTAATTCTTTATCGGGGAACTTGCCGTTTACGTTATTCAACTCCTCCCGGTCGCCCCCGTAATTATGGTAAGCGGCACCTGTCAGGAAAGAAGCGGCATTCTCATCCTCGTAGATTTTCATCGGATAGCCTTGCTGCTCCAACATATTATCGTAATTGTAATTATGGTCGAAAGCGTAGATCTTCGTCTTGAGGCCAGTCTCTTTCAGTTTAGGGCCTAGAGCGTCACGCACGAAAGAGAGTTGCTCCTCCCATCCCATAAATAAGGAAGCGGAATTTCCTCGGTTCAAAGGTTCGTTTTGGGGAGTTATCGCCTCGATAGGAATCCCCTCGGCCTCCATCGCCTGTATCCATTTCACGAAATAGGTAGCGTAATCTTGATAATAGGCGGGATTCAGCTGTCCGCTAGTCCACGACTCGAACGGGCGCAAATCCTTTAAGTTATCCACCTTCATCCATCTTGGACAAGTCCAAGGCGATCCCAAGATTTTTATAGAAGGGCTGATCGCCAAGATCTCCTTCAAGATCGGTATCACATACTCCTTCTCCTCGCTCTGCAAGGCGAAATTCTCGACACCCTTCGTGTCACAACAAGTATACTCACTTAAAGAAAAGTCCGAGCAGCCAATCGAGATACGGATATAGCTATACCCCATCCCCTCCGTATCAGAGAAAGTCTCTTTCAGGAAAGCTGTCCGATCCTCGGGAGCCATCCGCATCAAGTTATAGCAGGTAGAGCCTGTCACGGCGGCGCCAAAGCCATCCATCGTCTGATAGCGCACCGAAGGGTCTATCGTTATCACGGAAGGCGAGGCGGCTTGTTTGTCCCCCAAGGCGATCTCACTTCTCACGAAATCTTTCGCACGATCGTTTGTCGTGACATACACCGTTACATTGTCCGAGGTCTTCGCTCCAGAACATGCGTTCAAGCAAATCAAGACCATTAATAAAGAAAAGAGAACCATACGTATTAAATTAAATAGTTTATCGAATTACCGGGTTTCTGAACCTTTCAAGATCGCATTCACGTGATTCTTTAAGATGTGGAAGGCAGGAGCGGCCATCGATCCATGATCATATCCGTCCAACTCATAGATATAAGTATTCTTATGTCCGGCCACTTTCATCATACGCCAAAAATAGGCGTTCTCCTCATAGCGGCCTAGCATCTCCATCTCCCGGTCGCCCGAGACGATAATCAATGGAGGAGCGTCAGGACGTACGTAAAACAAAGGGGCGAACTCGTCGATACTCGGTTGGGTATCTTTCATCCCCTTCGCCTGCCGATAAGCGAAATGGCTGATCGCATGACCGCTGAAAGGGATTAATGCAGCGATGGAATCAGCATCTATCCGGTACTTAGTCAACCACTTCTTATCCAGTCCGACCATATTTGTTAAATAACCTCCGGCGGAATGACCTGAGACAAAGATTTTACGCCTATCCCCACCATACTTCTCAATTTCGCTGAATGTCCAAGCGACAGCGGCGGCGGCATCATCGATACAATCGCTCAACGTGGCTTTGGGTAGCAGACGGTAATTTACGGCGATAACGGCTAATCCGCAGTTCTTCAATTCCTCCGGGATGAATTTGCTACCTCCCGACAAGCCGCCTCCGTGAAACCAGACTACCGTAGGGAAGTCTTTTGCGTTCTCGGGATAATAAAGATCCAATTTACAACGTTCCACCGCATATGGATTTTTCGATTGGGTATAAGAGATATCTCTGACTATTTTATAGTCTTGATCTTGCGCCGCAAGGATATTACAGATAAACAGACTAAATAGAAATAAATAGATTTTCTTCATGATATTAGATAATAGATTTAATACATCAAATTTAATATAAAAAAAGGAGTCACCCCTTACGGACTGACTCCTCTCCATCGGCTGTCGCCTTGCTTCAAGACGGCGGCTACCTACTCTTCCACTGTTACGCAGTACCATCGGCGTGACGAGGCTTAACTTCTCTGTTCGGAATGGGAAGAGGTGGATCCCTCGTGCTATAGCCACCTTAATTTCATTATCAAGATTTTGACCGGACATCAATCCGAAGAGACCAGCTTCGCCTTATCGCCTTAAAATATATCAACCTTCACGTGAGGAAAGTCCCGGGCTATTAGTACCACTCGGCTCGGACGTCGCCGCCCTTACACCTGTGGCCTATCAAGGTCATCGTCTATAACCACCCTTGAGGGAGATCTAATCTTGAGGCCGGCTTCGTACTTAGATGCTTTCAGCACTTATCCGATCCGTACTTAGATACCCGGCGGTGCCCCTGGCGGGACAACCGGTAAACCAGTGGTACGTCCAACACGGTCCTCTCGTACTAGTGTCAGAGCCCCTCAAATCTCCTGCGCCCACGATAGATAGAGACCGAACTGTCTCACGACGTTCTGAACCCAGCTCGCG